>Ga0099825_1010622_pt1 | contig 10031 bp, 7 predicted proteins | sample SiratroredBW_FD_76838 | JGI IMG/M metagenome (GOLD analysis project Ga0099825, IMG submission 76838) | Root nodule microbial communities of legume samples collected from California, USA - Siratro red BW | ecosystem: Host-associated > Plants > Roots > Nodule | place: USA: California | collected... | reverse complement strand
TGCCAATCAACCTCTCACTCACTCACACAAGACCAAATCCCAAATCTCCTCCAATTGCTTGCTTGCTTTGTCTTGCTTGTTTTGTCTTGTTTGGCTTCATCAAATCTTTATTCTTGTGAGAGTGATAACAGTTTGAAAGTTCAACTGAGTTAAACACTTATGTGCACAGGGTTAAACACTTAGTATGTGCAATGTTGGTCATGACGCATGACCCCTATTCTTTTTTTTATCTCATTGGTAGGTGCTACACGGTGAATGAAGACACACTTGTATTGAATGCCATGGTTAAAAACATGTAAGGGATTGAACTATGGAGGTGAGGGGGCACATAATTTGTGAATGTTGTGAGTGGTCAGAAATTTGAACATAGTTAAACAATTAAATGCAGAGTATTAAACACTTTGTATGTGCAGGGTTGGTCATGACACATGACCCCTGTCCCTTGGTTGATGTCACTGGTAGGGTTTGGGGTTTAAGGTTTAAGGAAGGCACACTTGTATTAATGCCATGGTGCAAAACATGTAAGGGTGAGGGGGCACATAATTGGTGACTATGGTTGGTAGTTTGAAAGTTGAACTGAGTTAAACACTTATGTTGAAGGAAGACACACTTATATCGAATGCCATGGTGCAAAACATGTAAGGGATTGAAGTATGGAGGTCAAGGGGCCACATATCTGGTGGCTGTGGTAGGTGGTCAGAAAGTTGAACATAGTTAAACAGTTAAGTAGACTAGGTTAAACATGTGGTATCTACAGTGGTGGTCATGTTGCAGCAGCCTTGTCCGTTGGTTTCGTTGATGGCATTGGTCGGTGGTCCATTGTGACCAAACTACATTTCATTTCTAAATCCCATAATTCGAAAGATGTAACCATATTAGGGGAATTTTATGTCGCCACTCACTACTGGTATTTGCACAGGAATGGGTGAATAAAGCTTCAGAAAAGCATATACTGAGTAGGTGGAACAAAAATGTGCACAAAAAACACACCTACATTAGAGCTTCATATGGTACAAAAGAGAAAGAGCCACATATTGAAAGGTATGCTGGTCTATGTACAAACCAGTTGATACTGATATTATCGTTGAAGTGAATACAAAATTGTCTGACTTCCAAAGGGAGAAGTTGAACAGAACTCCGTTTAAGTGGCTTACTCGGATGGCAAAACCAATTATCAGTTGTCCATTGCTGCGTGAGTTGGTGAACCGGTGGTCTCCGAATGACCAAGTCCTAAGCCGCAGCCACCCCAACAACTCCAAACAAATGTGAATCTAATTCAGGAGTTGTTTAGGCTTTCCCACATTATGTATGATTCACCTTGTAAAATTTAGTGGGATCATACAATATTTGGTGTCAACAATGGTGGTATGCCACTGTACATATACATGCATGACATAATGGAAATCGCCATGGGATTCCAAATGTTAAACATTACAATCATTCAGTTATGGATGATGTAAGTATACTTTAGAGTTACACATTTTTACATTTCTTAAGAATTATGTTTTTACTGATATTCATGATATTAACAATGCAGGTACATAAATAGATTAGTTTATATCACAAGGAATCCTGATATTTATGGATTCCTTGAGCCACAAAGCATACAAATGTTCGAAAATAAAAAATTGGAATGCGAGAATTATATGCAGAGATGGATTCAAGAATCCAAAAGGAGCATTTACTTTGCCCCAATTATTCATTTGTAAGTTACTGATCTTTATATTTTGATTTTAAGTAATTTAGTGAACATGAATAACGGATTGATTATTTTAGGAATCATTGGCAACTAATGGTTGTTTGTCCTCCGAATAACACTACGATTTGGTTCTGTTTACTGCATCAGAAGCCAAATTCTGATACGAAACAAGTGGTACAAGGGTATGATTTAATTAACTTTAAATAATATTGATCTTGTTTATATAATATGCAAGTTATTACTAATCATCTTTGATTTCAGTGCAATTAATGTTATTAATGTACTTGGCGGTTGATCTATATCCTCATCCCATACCCTACGTTGGGTGCAGCCTAAGGTATTTTTATTCTTAATTGTACCTATTAAATTCGTTGTGGACTTGTTTAATGATTTAACTTTGATGAAATTGTAGTGTAACAAACAAAAAGGAGGTTGGGAATGTAGATACTACGTGATGCATTGGATGAAGACCATAGTCCAAGCCCGTAGCATAGACTCTTGGGAGCAGGTATGAAAGTGTTCAAATTACATAAAATTATAATGAGTTTCATTTGATAATAACTAATAGCACAATTATCCCATTTTAGGTTTTCTCAGATCCAGACCCACTTGAACACAACTCCATAGAAGAAATTTGAAAAGAATGGGCAACTTACTTCATTGACATGAGAAATAACAACTTAGAGTAGTAAGTATAGTACAATGTATAGTATTGCAAGACTTATATAATGTTTGTGTAACTTGTAGTATATTGTAACAACTTACTAGTGTAGGGTAATGTATGACTTATATAATGTTTGTGTAAATACTTAGAGTATGACTTATATAATGTTTGTAACAATTTACTAGTGTATGTGCAATCTGTCTACATTTGAAATTTGAGTAGGTTTTGGACAGCAGCTATTTGCTGTGCTATTTAAAAAAAAAATTGAATTTACCACCATGATTGTAAATACCACCACGGTTGTTTAAACAACCATGGTGTTATGTCCTACACCACTGCGATTTTCATTACAACTGCGGTGGTATGTCCATTTTTTGCTATTTTTTGGCCCACTCTAGGCATTTCTTACCGCGATTTCTTTAAAACCGCAGTGGTATGTTATACTTTCCACCGCAGTTATACAACTATAGTGGTAGCTTCAGTACTTTTTACTGTGGTTGAATCTACTGTGGTTCAAGAGCAGCAATTATAAGTCTTGTAGAACCATGGTTAAATGTGGTTTTTCTACTAGTGATTTAGCGTTACCTATGAATTTTACCTGCGAATGTGGTTTCTACAGAAAATTTCATAAGTGATTACTTACAGATTTTACCTACAACAAAAATTCATAGGTAATTAATTATCTATGAATTTTATCTAAAAAAAATCCTTAAGTAATTATCTACAAATCTAAATTTGTAAGTAATTACTTACGGATTTAAATATGTAAATAATACCTAGGGAAAACAATTGTATATAAATTACATATGGATATAAATCTGAAAGTAATTTACCTACATATGGATTTAAATTCATACTAATTGCATATAGTTTTTTTCGTAGCTAATATTAATAATTAATTTTAACATAATTATAATTATTATTAATATTATGATTAATAACATTAATAATAATATTATTATTATCACTAATGCTAATGTTTATGTTAATAATAATAATAATATCATTAACATTATATTATTAATATTACTATTAATATTATATTTAATATTATTTTTATGAATTTTATTATTATTATTAATATTATAATTAACATTATTTTTAATATTAGTTTTATTATTATTATTATTGTTATTGTTATTAATATTACTAATAATATTATTGATATGATTAATAATAATATTATTATTGTTATTGCACATATGAGGCTGGATAGTTCCCAGCCAAAGGATAATCACTTGCTACTCGATACAATAGTCAGGCAACTAGAGCATAAAAGGTCGAGTAGCCCCTGACCAGGTGAGGGTCGAAGACTATTTATCCATGATTGATATATTATTTGTGTTTTTTCACTCCATGACTTTGACATAAAAGGTGTCAGTATGTCAAATCAACCAAGTTAGGAACATACTTATCAAATCAATCATATCAAAACAACTATCCTTTAAACTCCTATAAGTAACATAATGAATACAAAAGGAAATATACATCTTTTAGATCCAAATAATAAAGCTTTGATACCTGGATACATTAACTTTAGCATCGGAGTGCCTTTTGCATGTATCTCCGCCAGACAGACTCATCAAGAGACAGAAGATCAAAGACCTCAGAAGAGCCTTCCAAGGGCTGTGGAAGATCACTTAAAATTATTATTAATATTATTAGTAAGAATAATATTATTTTTAATATTAATGTTAATGTTATTAATATTTCTTTTAATATTAGTTTTATTAATATTATGAAAATTATTATTGTTATTATTATTATTATTGTTTTAATATTATTATTAATGTTATCATTAATATTATTAATATTATTTATAATATTTTCTTTTAATTTTATTAATATTAACTATTTTAAGCATTTCAACTTTATCATAAAATTTTTCAAATTTGTCATTTTGAAATTATCGCTCCCATAGTTTTGATAGCAACAATGTTAAATATTTTTCATTTTGCAAAATTCTAGTAAGTTTTTTGAAGGCTGTGAATGCATCATCTTTGGTTATAATGAATAATATCCATGTATATTGTAACTTCCCATAATTTACAATATTATAAATAGTTATCTATCGTTTAACGTTGTAAAATACATCCTCTAATTAATGACAGAAAGAGAATCAATATTTAAATCTCTTATCATGAATCACATATGGACAATTAGATGGACTTTCACCAGTCCTTTAATGGATGGTGACTCAACCTAGTATTTTGGAGACTTGGAAAGAACCTATGTGAATGGATGGTGTCCTAACCTAGCCTCCAAAAGGATCAGACAAAGCCAGAGGGGAAGAAGACTATGGTGACAGGTTTGGTTTTGATATAATTCCATCAAAGGAGTTAAGAAAAAAAAGGAGAGCGGACCATCAAGGAGTTAAGGAAAAAGAGGAGAGCAAATCATCAAAACCTGGTCTTCTTTCTTCTAGTCAGGAAGAGTTGTGAACAAAGGTCTCAATGTAAGAGGTAAAGAAGAGACACAAGGGAAAACAACGTGGAGTTAGATAGATGAAAATTATTATGTATCAATTGTATTTGAAACAAGATTTTATTCATTTCATATTTGTAACACTCTATTGTACTTAGATGATACAAGGAACTGTAAGCATGATGCAAAAGACTCGAGATGGATAATAAATCATTGACATAGATGGAACTTATTATTGGTTAACCTGTGTATTATTCTATCCGTCTGGAGTATTTTACATCTACCATTTAGTATTTATTCATTCATCTATTCCCCTTTAAAATGATTCTACGAAATAATTGTTTCTTGGTTACTTCGTTGTAATTATTTTAAGTTCTATACCTCTCAAATGGATTATTTCTTCATATCTTATCTACATAATGATCTTTCGTTTGCCTTTGTATTATTGACCTTTTCGTTTTCAAGAGAACGAAGTAGTACATTCTCATATTCTGAACTAGTTCAATATCGTGCATATGGATCTACTTGTCCTTTTGTCTATTGTTTGAGTTGTTTATTCGTTTGGCTTCAGTTGAACTTTGTATTCTTAACTCTTCTTCATCAATTACCATGCTTTCTACTAAACATCATTTGATAGATGTTTGAGCCTTCACCATATTTCACATACCTTGGTATTATTCTATCTAGATTTCTTTACTGCCAAGGTTAGGATTAGTGTTTTGTGGATTTAGTAGACGAAGATTCTTCTATCTTTCTATTTTTGCTACTATTCACATAGTCTATTAGATTTTCATGATATTTCTTTTTTGTTATATTTTTGAGGGATGGTCTAATATTAATAAAATCTTTAATATTTATATATGAGGAAAGGGACGTCATATATACCTAGAATAATCATGTAAAATAACTAAACCATAGTAGTTGTCACCTAAGCTAATGGTTCAAGAAGGTCCAAAAAGATCCGTACGGAGCAGCTCTAGGAGTCTTGAGGTAGAAACAAATTTTTTCTTCTTAAAAGAATTTTATGAACTATTTTCCCTTTTGGCATGCTTCACAGATCTTGTCCTTTTCAAACTTGAGTTTAGTAAACCATCGGCTAAATCTTTAGACACAAACTTATTTAGATTATTCATGTGAGTATGCGTAATACGCCTATGTCATAAACCTGATTTATCACTTTTAGACATTAGATCGTTGACATCAGGAAAAATTTAGTATGTAAATATTGTTTACTCTTTTACCAACTAGCAAAATTTCCTTGAAATTGAATCTAAAATGAGGCATAACACAGTTGACTAATGTTGAGTGAATTGTGCTTCAATCCTTCCACAAATAGAACATGTTTAATGATCAATAAGTATTTATCACCAACATCTCCACTAAGTATTCTCCCCTTATTGGGGTCTCCAAGAATGAATATATAGTGATTTTTTACAAAAGTAAGTTTCCAAGAATGAATATCTTCAATTAAATTAATTTATTGCAGTATAAGTTGTCATACAATAGAAAGACAATCAATTAATATTCACAAACAATTAGATATAATTCTAGTTTAGAGATCCTGAAAAATTATTCAATTTAGAAAACCAATGAATTTGAATTTTACAACACGACAAAATACTAGAAAATCAATTTATTAAAGTACGTGATTAACACATGGAGTTTCCAGAAACATACAATTACCAAGAATGCATTACTTTAACAGCAGAAAACAATGTAAGAATATTTGAACACGTTATTGAAGAAAATATATTGCAGTACACTTTAAATCTATTTATAATAGATATTTAGCCCAAGAAAAACAATTAGTTGATTCTCAAATTTAGTGTTGAATAATTTTTTGTGCAGTTACAGATTTTTCAGAGAATTAAACACAAATCAAGATCAGAGAACAGAGAGAAAGGAAAAAAGAAGTTGTACACGGGTTCACTTTTCCTCAAGAGTTACATCGATCTAGTTTTCTTTGCAAACTTACAAAGAATTCCATTAACACAAATCAAATTATACACACTATACAATTAAGACCTAATCTTGCATCTTGCAAGATTCACCAAGAACATGTGCAACACCCTACTACACCTCTACAACTAAAAAACCTATTCAAATGTAGACAAAAACCCGATACAACAATGGAAATTCAGTATACAAACAAATATGTAACAAAGTATGAAATAAAACTGGCTTAAACAAGTTGTAGAAAACTTTCTAACTGAAGAATGATGTTACACAAGACATTTCTATCACATATCAGAGAAGTTGATCCAAGAACTTCTTTTGATCAAAAACAGTCTTAAAACCTTGATTAAGCTCTCTTTGTTTGTTGTACATTGTGCGCTTTGTCATATGTCCCTTCTGGATAATGGTAATTCCTGTCTATTTCTAATGTTATCGAAACAATTATTTAAAAACAATTATACTTTAGTGAAAACAATCAATTCGAAGTCAAACTAAATCAATTTATTTTTACTAAACAAATTTTCACCTGATTAATTTTGAAAAAAAAAAATTATTAAAAACATGAGTGAAACAATTTTGCTTGTAAATTGTCAAATCACTTCAGTTTAATTTTAAAACCTCTTAGAGCATTTTTCACTAATTTGTGATACTAGCAAGTGAATCATCAATACACACAAATACTTTAATTCTAAATATAAAACTCTTCAAGCTTTTCTTTGATTTGACTTTATTAAAGAACCATTATCATCCTTGCCAACATATATATGAGACAAAAGTTAAAATTTTTCTTTAGCTATAATAGGTGAAGTATTTTTCTTGAAAGAATTTGTCTAATAATTTTATATGGACACATATATAAGTATATTTGTAAAGGATATCACAATATAGGTATAATTAATCACATTTCACTTCAAATGAATTTCAAGTACAATAAGAAAATTCTATTCTTAAAATATCATTAATAAAAAAAATTAATCAATCACATCCAACAAATTAATCATATTTCATTATAAATTAATTTTAACTTCCATGGCAAATTTGTAATTGTATATTTTTATCAATTTAAAAAGAAAATTTATCAATTATAACCAATAAATTAATCATATTTCATTTTAAACCATTGTTAACGACAATGACAAATTAGTAGTCATACAACTTTATCAATTAAAAAAAATTAAAATATTGATTACACCTATCACATCATTCAAAAAGTTTTATAAACTTTTTTCTAATTTTTCTTTATTTCTCACCATATTTCTCTTACAATATGTTTATTTCTAATGACAGATAGTTATTAAACAAAGAAACACGAGTAAAATTTAAAAAAGGAAACAGCATAAAAAAAATTTCCTTAAACTTCCCCTTTTCAAGTGTGAAGAAAGTTTGATAATAATCAATTATACTTAAATAAAATATAACAAAATATTTATTCTTTTATTCTAAAATAATAAATAATTAAAACATATATATAATAATTAAACTAAAAAAATAAAAGTATTAAAATAATTAAGAAAAAAAATAGATTTAATATTCTGTACATATATATTTTTATGTGAAATAAATAAATATAATAATTATAAAATAATAATAATGATAATAAAAATAAAAATATTAGTAATAAATTTACAAAATAATAATATAAATAAAATAATTATAAAACTAAAATAGTAATAATATTAATATTGAAATCACAAATAATAATTATAATAATATTAATAATTGTCTTATTTTTATAAATTTTTTTATTTTTGGTTATCTTTTCTTTAATTCAAATTTAAGTATTCTTCCTTTACTTCTCCTTTAAACTCAGTATGTTTTTACGTCTTAAATTTATCATCACATCCAAACAAAATATTAATAATTATCAACAATAGTCACCATCATAAAAGATTTGTAGAAAGTGTGATTTAACGACAGTTACACGGAGCCATCCAAAACTACACCGACTGCTAGCACTGCCTCCAAAATTAAAATTCAGACAAAGACGTAACTGTATCGTCGTTAAAAAGTTAAAAATCGTACAAATAGTCGTTAAAAGTTGACCTTCTTTATTTATTGCGGGCTCTCTCTTCTTCTCTGATTAGTCTTCTTCTCTCTCCCGGCGAACACCTCGATCTAGCGACACCGCCATTCCATCGCGGCACAGCTACCGCCGCTTTCCACCGGTTGAACCAGAAGAGGAGTGAGGTGTTGCTGCAGGCTCTAGAAAACAATGAATCCTTCGGAGAAAGAGAAAGAAGATGCTGAGACTGAAGTAGCAGAAACCACATCCAAACGGTGAAAAGGCGAAAATGAAGAAAACAAAGAAGAAGAAGAAAGTGGCGTTGAAGCAGGCGGAGAAGCGCGGTTATGCTATTTGAGTCGAATACCTCCTCACATGACCACATAAAGCTTCGCCACATTCTCACAGTTCGCTGATATCCAACGAATTTTTTTGGCTCCTCAATGTCTCTCTAAACTTTAGATAACAAAAAAATACCTTCTAACTCTGTCTGCATGCTTTTAATGTCGTTTGCATATTTTTAGTGACGTTTTTTTGTTTACTTTTAACTATAGTTATACTTGAATCTTCCAGATTGTTCCTGCCTGTTCTTATTTTGCATGTTTGGGCCACACTTTAATTACGACCACAGGCACGGATAGATATTTTTCTTGTCATTGCTTTATAATGACAGCTTGGAACACACACTTATCACAATCTGGAACGTTCGAAGTTATCGACTGAAGGTATTGTTCAGGCAAATTAAGATCATGGAAGGGTTCTCCAACATATCAGGGACTTCAATTTTGGTACCATCAGTTCAAGAGTTGGCTAAGAAGAATTTGGATACCGTTCCACCAAGATACGTTCAGCCTCAACATGAAGAAAAAATGGTGCTCATCTCTCAAGAACCTAATGCTACCCTTCAGATTCCAGTTATTGACATGCAGAGATTGCTTTCTCAAGAGTATGGGAGTTCAGAATTGGATAAGCTTAACCTTGCTTGCAAGGAATGGGGATTCTTCCAGGTCTCTTTTATTTTCTCATTTTCTTCTTTTAATTTCTTGATTTTATTATGTGATTATTTCTTTGGTTAGGTAAAAATACTAAATTTATTAGAATTTTTTTTTTTTTACAGCTGATAAACCATGGAATAAGCTCATCGTTGCTGGACAAAGTGAAGTTGGAGATGGAAGACTTCTTCAATCTTCCAATGTCAGAGAAGAAAAAATTTTGGCAAACTCCACAGCACATGGAGGGTTTCGGACAAGCATTTGTTTTGAGTGAAGATCAAAAGCTTGATTGGG
>Ga0099825_1010611_pt1 | contig 10039 bp, 15 predicted proteins | sample SiratroredBW_FD_76838 | JGI IMG/M metagenome (GOLD analysis project Ga0099825, IMG submission 76838) | Root nodule microbial communities of legume samples collected from California, USA - Siratro red BW | ecosystem: Host-associated > Plants > Roots > Nodule | place: USA: California | collected... | reverse complement strand
TTAGCCTTGGTGCTAACAGAAACTAACCCAAGATAACTACATTTTTTATCCAAATCTTTTGCACAAAATTTTCGGTCATTTTGTTGTTATTTCCCATCAATACGACTCAAAAATATAATAATTAAAAGTTTATGTCATTTCGCACGAAAACTCCTAAAAGTTACAAACCAACACTTGATGACTTGTTTTTACACCCAAACCATTCGCACATCATTTTGGGTCATTTTATTGTTGTTGCCTATCTTTATGATTAAAAAATGCTCAGAATAAAAGTAAAATCTCCTCTGCACGATAACCTGCCAAAAATGGAAATTAACCCATGATAATTACTTTTTTCACCCTAATATATTCCACATAATTTTCGGTCATTTTGTTATTGTTTAAGTGAATACGACTAAAAAATATAACAGCTAAAAGTTTAAGTCATTTCGCACGCAAACTCGTAAAAGTGACAAACCAACACATGATGACTTGTTTTTGCACCCAAACCAACCGCACATCATTTTCAGTCATTTTATTGTTCTTTCCAATCAATATGGTTAAAAAATACTCAAAACAAAAGTACAGGACCATAAACAAAGAAACCTGCCAAAACTGGAAACCAACCCAAGCTAACTACATTTTTCACCCAAATCTTTTGGACATAATTTCCGGTAATTTTGTTGTTGTTTCACGTCAATACGGCTAAAAAATATAACGGTCAAAAGTTGAGGTCATTTGACACAAAAGCTCGCATAAGTTACAAACCAACACTTCATAACTTGTTTTTACACCCAAACTATCCGCACATCATTTTCGGTCATTTTATTGTTGTTTCCCATCAATATGGTTAATACATACTTAGAACCAAAGTACAGGACTCTAAACACGAAAACCTGCCAAAAATGGAAACCAACCCAAGATAACAACATTTTTCACCCAAATCTTTTGCACATAATTTCCGGTCATTCTGTGCAAAAGATTTGGGTTAAAAATGTAGTTATCTTGGGTTGGTTTCAATTTTTGGCACTTTTTCGTGTTTAGGGTCCTGTACTTTTTTTCTGAGCATTTTTTCACCATATTGATGGGAAACAACAATCAATAAAGTGACCGAAAATGATGTGCGGTTGGTTTGGATGTAAGAACAAGTCATCATGTGTTGATTTGTAACTTTTACGAGTTTTCGTTCTAAATGACTTAAACTTTTAATTGTTATATTTTTGGTTGTATTGATGGGAATAAACAACAAAATGATCGAAAATTATGTCCAAAAGATTTGGGTTAAAAATGTAGTTATCTTGGGTTGGTTTCCATTTTTGGCAGCTTTTCCTGTTGAGGGTCCTATACTTTTGTTCTGAGCATTTTTTAACCATATTGATGGGAAACAACTATAAAATGACCGAAAATTATGTGTCGATGGTTTGGGTGCAAAAACAAGTGATCATGTGTTGGTTTGTAAATTTTGTGAGTTTTCGTTTCAATTGACTTAAACTTTTAACTGTTATATTTATTAGCCGTATTGATGGGAAACAATAACAAAATGAACGAAAATTATGTGCAAAAGATTTGGGTCAAAAATGTAGTTATCTTGGGTGGGCTTCCATTTTTGGCAAGTTTTCGTGTTTAGGGTCCTGTACTTTTGCTCTGAGCAATTTTTAACCATGTTAATGGGAAACAACAATAAAATGACCAAAAATGATGTATCGATGGTTTGGGGGCAAAAACAAGTCATCATGTGTTGGTTTGTAAATTTTGAGAGTTTTCGTGCCAATTGACTTAAACTTTTAACTGTTATATTTATTCGCTGTATTGATGGAACAGAACAACAAAATGACCGCAAATTATGTGCAAAAGATTTGGGTGAAAAATGTAGTTATCTTGGGTTGGTTTCAATTTTTGGCAGGTTTTTGTGTTTAGGGTGCTGTACGCTTTTTCTGAGCATTTTTTTACCATATTGATGGGAAACAACAATAAATTGACCGAAAATGATGTGCGGATAGTATGGGTGCAAAAACAAGTCATCATGTGTTGTTTTGCAAATTATGCGAGTTTTCATGACAATCGACTTAAACTTTCAACTGTTATATTTATTAGCCGTATTGATGCGAAACAACAACAACAAAATGACCAAAAATTATGTGCAAAAGATTTGGGTGAAAAATGTAGTTATCTTGGGTTGGATTCCATTTTTGGCAGGTTTTCGTGTTTAAGGTCCTCTACTTTTGTTCTGACCATTGTTTAACCATATTGATGGGAAACAACAATAAAATGACCGAAAATTATGTGTCGATGGTTTGGGTGCAAAAACAAGTCATCATGTGTTGGTTTGTAAATTTTGCGACTTTTCGTGCCAATTGACTTAAACTTTTAACTATTATATTTATTAGCCGTATTGATGGGAAACAACAATAAAATGATTGAAAATTATGTACATTTGGGTCAAAAAATCTTGGGTTGGTTTCCATTTTTGGCAGCTTTTCGTGTTTAGGGTCCTGTACCTTTGTTATCAGCATTTTTTAACCATGTTGATGGGAAACAACAATAAAATGACCGAAAATGATGTGTCGATGGTTTGGGTGCAAAAACAAGTCATCATGTGTTGGTTCTGCGAGTTTTCGTTCCAATTGACTTAAACTTTCAACTGTTATATTTATTAGCCGTATTGATGCGAAGCAACAACAAAATGACAGAAAATTATGTGCAAAATATTTGGGTCAAAAATGTAGTTATCTTGGGATAGTTTCCATTTTTGGCAGGTTTTCGTGTTTAGGGTCCTGTACTTTTGCTCTGGGCATTTTTTAACCATATTGATTGGAAACAACAATAAAATGACCAAAAATGATGTGTCGATGGTTTGGGTGCAAAAACAAGTTATCATCTGTTGCTTTGTAAATTTTGCGAGTTTTCGTGCTAATTGACTTAAACTTTTAACTGTTATATTGTTGAGCCGTATTAATGAAAATCAACAACAAAATGACCGAAAATTATGTGCAAAAGATTTGGGTGAAAAATGTAGTTATCTTGGGTTGGATTCCATTTTTGGCAGGATTTCGTGTTTAAGGTCCTCTACTTTTGTTCTGACCATTGTTTAACCATATTGATGGGAAACAACAATAAAATGACCGAAAATTATGTGTCGATGGTTTGGGTGCAAGAACAAGTCATCATGTGTTGGTTTATAAATTTTGCGACTTTTCGTGCCAATTGACTTAAACTTTTAACTGTTATATTTATTAGCCGTATTGATGGGAAGCAACAACAAAATGACAGAAAATTATGTGCAAAAGATTTTGCTGGAAAATGTAGTTATCTTGGGTTGGTTTCCATTTTTGGCAGCTTTTCGTGTTTAGGGTCCTGTACCTTTGTTATCAACATTTTTTAACCATATTGATGGGAAACAACAATAAAATGTCCGAAAATGATGTGTCGATGGTTTTAGTGCAAAAACAAGTCATCATGTGTTGATTTGTAAAGTTTGCGAGTTTTCGTGACAATTGGCTTAAACTTTTAACTGTTATATATATTAGCCGTATTGATTGGAAACAACAACAAAATGACCGAAATTTATATGCAAAAGATTTGGGTCAAAAATGTAGTTATCTTTGGTTGGTTTCCATTTTTGGCAGCTTTTCGTGTTTAGGGTCCTGCACTTTTGTTCTGAGCATTTTTTAACCGTAGTGATGGGAAACAACAAAATAAAATGACAAAAAATGATACGCGGATGGTTTTCGTTCAACAACAAGTCGTCATGTGTTAGTTTGTAATTTTTTCGAGTTTTCGTGGCAAATGACTTAAACTTTTAACTATTATATTTTTGAGCCGTATTGATGGGAAACAACAACAAAATGACCGAAAATTATGTGCAAAAGAGGTTGGTGAAAAATGAAGTTATCTTGGGTTGGTTTCCATTTTTGGCAGCTTTTCGTGTTTAGGGTCCTGTACTTTTGTGATGAGCATTGTCTAACCATATTGATGGGAAACAACAATAAAATGACCGAAAATGATATGTCGATGGTTTGGGTACAAAAATAAGTCATCATGTGTCGATTTGTATATTTTGCGAGTTTCCGTGCCAATTGACTTAAACTTTTAACTGTTATCTTTATTAGTCGTATCGATGGGAAACAACAACAAAATGACCGAGATTTATGTGCAAAAGATTTGTGTCAAAAATATAGTTATCTTAGGTTGGTTTCCATTTTTGGCAGCTTTTCGTGTTTAGGGTCCTGCGCTTTTGTTCTGAGCATGTTTTAACCATATTGATGGGAAACAACAATAAAATGTCCGAAAATGATGTGTCGATGGTTTTGGTGCAAAAACAAGTCATCATATGTTGACTTGTAAATTTTGCGAGTTTTCGTGCCAATTGACTTAAAATTTTAATTGTTATATTTATTAGTCGTATTGAGTGGAAACAAGAACAAAATGACCGAAATTTATGTGCAAAAGATTTAGGTAAAAAATGTAGTTATGTTAGGTTGGTTTCCATTTTTGGCAGCGTTTCGTGTTTAGGGTCCTGCACTTTTATTTTGAACATATTTTAACCGTATTGATGGGAAACAACAAAATAAAATGACAGAAACTTATATGCGGATGGTTTTCGTTCGACAACAAGTCATCATGTGTTAGTTTGTAATTTTTACGAGTTTTCGTGGCAAATGACTTAAACTTTTAACAAATATATTTTTGAGCCGTATTGATGGGAAATAACAAAATGACCGAAAATTATGTGCAAAAGATTTGGGTGAAAAATGAAGTTACCTTGGGTTGGTTTCCATTTTTGGCAACTTTTCGTGTTTAGGGTCCTGTACTTTTGTTATGAGCACTTTTTAACCATATTGATGGGAAACAACAATAAAATGACCGAATATGATGTGTTGATGGTTTGGGTACAAAAACAAGTCATCATGTGTTGATTTGTAAATTTTTCGAGTTTTCGTGCCAATTGACTTAAACTTTTCTTTGTTATATTTTTCAGTCGTAATAATGGGAAGCAACAACAAAATGACAGAAAATTATGTGCAAAAGATTTTGCTAGAAAATGTAGTTATCTTGGGTTGGTTTCCATTTTCGGTAGGTTTTCGTGTTTAGGGTCCTGTACTTTTGTTCTGAGCATTTTTTCACCATATTGATGGGAAAGAACAATAAAGTGACCAAAAGTAATGTGTGAATGGTTTGCGTGCAAAAACAAGTCATCATGTGTTGGTTTGTAACCTTTGCGAGGTTTCGTGCCAAATGACTTAAACTTTTAACTTTATATTTTTGAGCCGTATTAATGGGAAACAATAACTAAATGACCAAAAGTTATGTGCAATATATTGGGGTGAAAAATATTGTTATCTTGGGTTGGTTTCCATTTTTAGCAGCTTTTCGTGTTTAGGGTCCTGTACTTTTGTTGTGAGCATTTTTTAACCATATTGATGGGAAACAACAAAATAAAATGACAGAAAATGATACGCGGATGGTTTTCGTTCAACAACAAGTCATCATGTGTTGATTTGTAAATTTTGCGAGTTTTCGTGGCAAATGACTTAAACTTTTAACTATTATATTTTTTAGCCGTATTGATGGGAAACAACAACAAAAGGACAGAAAATTATGTGCAAAAGCTTTGGGTCAAAAATGAAGTTATCTTGGGTTGGTTTCCATTTTTGGCAGCTTTTCGTGTTTAGGGTCCTGTACTTTTGTTGTTAGCATTTTGTAACCATATTGATGGGAAACAACAATAAAATGACCGAAAATGGTGTGTCGACGGTTTGGGTGCAAAAACAAGTCATCATGTGTTGATTTTTAAATTTTGTGAGTTTTCGTGCCAATTGACTTAGACTTTTAATTGTTATATTTATTAGCCGTATTGATGGGAAACAACAACAAAATGACCAAAATTTATGTGCAAAAGATTTGGGTAAAAAATGTAGTTATCTTAGGTTGGCTTCTATTTTTGGTAGCTTTTCGTGTTTAGGGTCCTGCGCTTTAGTTCTGAGCATTTTTTTACCATACTGATGGGAAACAACAAAATAAAATGACAGAAAATGATATGCGAATGATTTTCGTTCAACAACAAGTCATCATGTGTTGGTTTGTAATTTTTGCGAGTTTTTGTAGCAAATGACTAAAACTTTTAACTATAATATTTTTGAGCCGTATTGATGGGAAACGATAACAAAATAACCGAAAATTATGTACAAAAGATCTAGGTGAAAAATGATGTTATCTTGAGTTGGTTTTCATATTTAGCAGCTGTTCGTGTTTAGGCTCCTGTACTTTTGTTCAAAGCATTTTTTAACCATATTGATGGGAAACAACAATAAAATGACCGAAAATGATGTACGAATGGCTTGAGTGCAAAAACAAGTCATCAGGTGTTGGTTTGTAACTTTTGCGAGTTTTTGTACCAATTGACTTAAACTTTTAACTGTTATATTTTTGAGTCGTAATGATGGGAAGTAACAATAAAATGACCGAAAATTATGTGCAAAAGATATTGCTGAAAAATGTAGTTATCTTGGGTTGGTTTCCATTTCCGGCAGGTTTTCGTGTTTACGGTCCTGTACTTTTGTTCTGAGCATTTTTTCACCATATTGGTGGGAAAGAACAATAAAATGACCGAAAATAATGTGTGAATGGTTTGCGGGCAAAAAACAAGTCATCATGTGTTGGTTTGTAACCTTTGTGAGGTTTCGTCCCAAATGACTTAAACTGTTAACTATTATATTTTTGAGCCCTATTGATGAGAAACAACAACAAAATGACCGAAAATTATGTGTAATATATTCGGCTGAAATACGTAGTTATCTTGGGTTCGTTTCCAATTTTTAGCAGGTTTTCGTGTTTAGGGTCCTGTACTTTTGTTCTGAGCATTTTTTCACCATATTGATGAGAAAGAACAATAAAATGACCGAAAATAATGTGTGAATGGTTTGCGGGCAAGAACAAGTCATGATGTGTTGGTTTGTAACCTTTGCGAGGTTTCGTGCCAAATGACTTAAACTTTTGACTTTATATTTTTGAGCCGTATTGATGGGAAACAACAACTAAATGACCGAAAATTATGTGCAATATATTTGGGTGAAAAATATTGTTATCTTCGATTGGTTTCCATTTTTAGCAGCTTTTCGTGTTTAGGGTCCTGTACTTTTGTTGTGAGCATTTTTTAACCATATTGATAGAAACAACAATAAAATGACCGAAAATGATGGGTAATGGTTTGGGTACAAAAACAAGTTATCATGTGTTGATTTGTAAATTTTGCGAGTTTTCGTGCCAATTGACTTAAACTGTTAACTATTATCTTTATTAGCCGTATCGATGGGAAACAACAACAAAATGACCGAGATTTATGTGCAAAAGATTTGTGTCAAAAATATAGTTATCTTAGGTTGGTTTCCATTTTTTGCAGCTTTTCGTGTTTAGGGTCCTGCACTTTTCTTCTAAGCTTTTTTTAACCATATTGATGGGAAACAACAAAATAAAATGAGAGAAAATGATATGTGGATGATTTTCGTTCAACAACAAGTCATCATGTGTTGGTTTGTAATTTTTGCGAGTTTTCATGGCAAATGACTTAAACTCTTAATTATTATATTTTTCATCCGTATTGATGGGAAACAACAACAAAATGACTGAAAATTATGTGCAAAAGCTTTGGGTCAAAAATGAAGTTATCTTGGGTTCGTTTCCATTTTTGGCAGCTTTTCACGTTTAGGGTCCTGTACTTTTGTTCTGAGCATTTTTTAACCATATTGATGGGAAACAACAATAAAATGACCGAAAATGGTGTGTCGACGGTTTGGGTGCAAAAACAAGTCATCATGTGTTGATTTGTAAATTTTCTGAGTTTTCGTGCCAATTGACTTAAACTTTTAATTGTTATATTTATTAGCCGTATTGATGGGAAACAACAACAAAAAGACCGAAATTTATGTGCAAAACATTTTGCTGGAAAATGTAGTTATCTTGGGTTGGTTTCCATTTTCGGCAGGTTTTTGTGTTTAGGGTCCTGTACTTTTGTTCTGAGCATTTTTTTCACCATATTGATGGGAAAGAACAATAAAATGACCGAAAATAATGTGTGAATGGTTTGCGGGCAAAAACAAGTCATTATGTGTTGGTTTGTAACCTTTGCGAGGTTTCGTGCCGAATGACTTAAACTTTTAACTTTATATTTTTGAGCCGTATTGATGGGAAACAACAACTAAATGACCGAAAATTATGTGCAATATATTTGGGTGAAAAATATTGTTATCTTGGGTTGGTTTCGATTTTTGGAAGCTTTTCATGTTTAGGGTCCTGTACTTTTGTTGTGAGCATTTTTTAACCATATTGAGGGGAAACAACAATAAAATTACCGAGAATGATGTGCAGATGGTTTGGGTGCAAAAATAAGTCATCAAGTGTTGGTTTGTAACCTTTGCGATTTTTCGTGTCAAATGACCGAAACTTTTTATCGTTATATTTTTTAGCCATATTGAAGGGAAACAATAACAAAATGACCAAAAATTATATGCGAAAAGATTTGGGTGAAAAATGTAGTTATCTTGGGTCGGTTTCCATTTTTGACAAGTTATCGTGTTTAGGCTCCTGTACTTTTGTTCTGGGCATTTTTTAACCATATTTATGGAAAATAACAATAAAATGACCGAGAATGATGTGTCGATGGTTTGGGTGCAAAAACAAGTCATCATGTGTTGGTTTGTAACTTTTACGAGCTTTCGTACGAAATGACTTAAACTTTTAACTGTTATAATTTTTAGCTATATTGATGGGAAAGAACAACAAAAGTACGGAAACTTATATGCAGTATATTTGGGTGAAAAACATAGTCATCTTGGGTTGGTTTCCATTTTTGGCAGTTTATCGTGCAGAAGGGACTGCACTTTTATTCTGAGCATTTCTTAACCATATTGATAGGAAACAACAATAAAATGACCGAAAATGATGTGCGGATGGTTTGGGTGCAATAACAAGTCATCAAGTGTTCGTTTGTAACTTTTGTGAGTTTTCGTGCCACATGACTTAAACTTTTAACTGTTATATTTTTGAGTCGTAATGATGGGAAACAACTGCAAAATGACCGAAAATTATGTCCAAAAGATTTTGCTAAAAAATGTAGTTATCTTGGGTTGGTTTCCATTTTCGGCAGGTTTTCGTGTTTCGAGTCCTCTACTTTTGTTCTGAGCATTTTTTCACCATATTGATGGGAAACAACAATAAAATGACCGAAAATAATTTGTGAATGGTTTGCGGGCAAGAACAAGTCATCATGTGTTGGTTTATAACCTTTGCGAGTTTTCGTGCTAAATGTCTTAAACTTTTAACTGTTATATTTTTGAGCCCTATTGATAGGAAACAACAACAAAATGACCGAAAATTATGTGCAATATATTTGGCTGAAATATGTAGTTATCTTGGGTTGGTTTCCATTTTTGGCAGGGTTTTTTTGTTTAAGGTCCTGTACTTTTATTCTTAGCATTTTTTAACCATATTGAGGGGAAACAACAATAAAATTACCGAGAATGATGTGGAGATGGTTTGGGTGCAAAAACAAGTCATCAAGTGTTGGTTTGTAACCTTTACAATTTTTCATGTCAAATGACCGAAACTTTTGATCGTTATATTTTTGAGCCATATTGAAGGGAAACAACAACAAAATGACCAAAATTTATGTGCGAAAGATTTGGGTGAAAAATGTAGTTATCTTGGGTTGGTTTCCATTTTTGACAAGTTTTCGTGTTTAGGCTCCTATATTTTTGTTCTGAGCATTTTTTAACCATATTGATGGGAAATAACAACAAAATGACCGAGAATGATGTGTCGATGGTTTGGGTTTAAAAACAAGTCATCATGTGTTGGTTTGTAACTTTTACGAGCTTTCGTACGAAATGACTTAAACTTTTAACTGTTATAATTTTTAGCTATGTTCATGGGTAAGAACAACAAAAGTACGGAAAATTATATGCAATATATTTGGGTGAAAAACATAGTCATCTTGGGTTGGTTTCCATTTTTGGCAGGTTATCGTGCAAAGGGGACTGTACTTTTGTTCTGAGCATTTCTTAAC
>Ga0099825_1010603_pt1 | contig 10047 bp, 7 predicted proteins | sample SiratroredBW_FD_76838 | JGI IMG/M metagenome (GOLD analysis project Ga0099825, IMG submission 76838) | Root nodule microbial communities of legume samples collected from California, USA - Siratro red BW | ecosystem: Host-associated > Plants > Roots > Nodule | place: USA: California | collected... | reverse complement strand
TTTCTAGATCCTAGACTCAAGTCTTCAAACTTCAAGAAATCTTCATCCATCCATCACATGATCTAGAGCATCTTCACTTGGTTGAATTCATCAAATCACTGCAGCAGTCCACTGGTGCTAACATCTCGCTTGGGCGAAACGGGACCCGAGAGCACATCTCAGATTTTCAAGGGAGCTCGCCTGAGCGAGAATGCTTGGCCTGGGCGAGTTATGCAGAAAACAGAAATTTCACAAATGAATCTAACAGTTGCTACTACCTCAAAGCTACCATGTTTGCCTCAGATGACTAAATTGGGCGAAGTCAATCCACATACACAATGTATGGTCTACTTTATCATAGAATATCTATTCAACATATCAACATATCATCAATTTTCACAGAACCACATCATAGATGCAAGAATGGGAATCAATAAGAAAATTAAATCCCAATTTCAGACCTGTAGAGACTTTCACATATGCATTTCACAAAACCCTAAACCTATCAAACCCTAACCTATGATCACACCCAAGTTAGACAAAAAGAAATGAAGGTCAGCTTCCCTTACCTTAATCATAGTGAAAGTTCTCTCTAACAGTCTCAAGAGCCTAAGATCTTCAAGAACTCGAATCCGCAAAAAAGGACCTCTGATCAACGATTAGACTAAAACACTAGGAAATTGAGCTCACACAAAGGCATTACTTGATAACTCAAAGTCCACATGCAAGCTCACAAAGTAGAGGAAAATGAAAACCTAAAAATGGCTCTAAGGGAAGAGGGCAGAAAACGAACTTACTCTAATGGAGATTCTGATCGGGTAGACTTGCTCTATTTTTCGTCATGAGTCCAACGGTAACCTCCGCTCAAGAAATTGATGAGGTACGGAAGTGAAGGCTTAGAGAGAAATCAGAGGAAAAAGGAAAGTCAAAGGTTTTAGAGAGATAGTGGCTCAAGTGGAAATGAGACTTGACTACTTACTTTTTCTATAAATACTTGTTTTCAGTTTAATAATATAATAATCAGGAGCTCATTTCACTTTTATCACTTCTACTCAGATGACAGATTTTCTAGATTGTTATACTTTCATGTTGACCAACTCATAATACACCAATAGCGTCATATGATAAATTCAATTCATACTTAATAAGATGAGTCTCTGAATGTTAGAATTTCAATATTCATATTCATTTTACTTGAACATCATTTAAGAGCACATCCCATTCAAAATTAATATTGTATCTGTATGGTGATCAGAGTTTCGTGAGCTTGCAGGTTACTCCAACTTAAAATGGATGAGATTTTCTTTTAAGAGAACTCAAATATGTATAGTGTATTTTGTATCAATTGGTTTAGATGTGTAGTTAACAATGTGTGAATGTGTTCATCTACGTTATTTTAATGACTAAAGTATAATATACATTTATTGGATACATATATGACTTTTCTTTTCTTTGTTTCTTTTCTTTGTCACCTCACATGTAGTTTTTATTTTTTGATTTCAAGGAATTCTTGTTTTCGTTTCCAGTTCCTACGGTGATGAACCAAAGAAATCCCTTAAGGCAAAACAAAGAAAAGCTTCCACGGGAAGTTAAAAAAAAAAAGAGAATATATCACTTTATAATTTGCCATATAATATATATATACATATATATATATATATATATTAATTATTTGAAAATATTAAAATAATAAACTAAATAAATAAATTTTCTTTAGAAGAGGACAAATTAGTAACATTTCCTGTGTTTTCAAGAAATTGACTTATATATATATATATATATTAACAATGGGAGTCTCAACAATATTTACATATAGTATCACTGTGAATTATATATTTTTACAAATGATTGTTTCTTAAAAATAAATTTTATGATATATATTTTCTACATATCTTTTTACTTTATATATCATGCTTATTAAATAAAGTTTTCAAATCAACATTAATATTAATATAAAGTTCAAAACTAAATAAAGGATATATATTTTTAGAAGACATGTTTTTATTAATGAATTTGTATAGTAATGAGGTGAACGAAATTGTAGAAAATCAGTAATTAAAATAACTAAGTTCCTAAAAATTAATTATCAAATAAATGTAATTTGATTTTTTTTATTTTCTCATAACAAGAAAAATATTATTTGATTCCTAATAATTCTTTAAATAGTCAATGCATTCGACACTCTTCTAAAATCCGTGCTTCAAAATCTTCTTTTGAATATTAGTATTTGTATTTGTGTGTTGATGTTTTGTTCTATTTTTATAATAAACAAGTTTCGCCTCTTCATCTTGTTAAACTACTCTAAAATAGGAAATTTCATCTGAAATTATTTTCTAATAAAAAGGTCATTAATCTAAGTGAATTTATTGTTTTTATAAAAATACAACATGAAAGGTTGGAAAAAAAACATTATTGTAGAAGTCATGTTTATATTCAATTGTGAAATGTGAATTTATATATTAATGATATAAATAATATTGCATAAAATGAATAACCAATTAAAAGAATAATTTTAAAAATTTATTAATTAAATAAAATTATTTGAAAATGAAAAAATATATTTGAATTTTGAATGTCTTAAAAGTATATAAATGAAATGGATATTTGATAGATCCATAGTCAATTATTTAACATGTAATGCTAGTATTTTCATTTATTTAAAATTTTCATTATTTAATTTAATATATTATTCTATTTTTCATAACCCTAACGAAGTTATATCTGAAAGATATCTTCAATCTACTACAAACAGTACACTATAGTAAATAATATATTCATTAATATTTTTTTGTTTTGAATTATTATTAAATGTATGAATTTTATGCCTATTTAATAAAAAATAAATATACAATACTAATATTTATTACTTTAAGGAACGAGAATTATGATAAATTCTCTTTTTCTAGAGTTTTAAAAACTAATTATTTATTTTCCAAACAATATTATAAACATTAAAAAATATTTTATAGTATTTTAGATGATTAATTAATTTCTTAATATTAATTGTATTTTTCTCATAGTTATTCCTGTCTTATCATTAAACATTCTCCTATTATATGTATTAAAGAAACATATCATGTATTAAAACATAATAAAATATATACACATAGAAAGTAGTTGTAGGATTTAAATATAATACATATATTTAAAATAAAATTAAAAGTACTCTCTTATTTTATTAAAAAGTTGTATAACCTATTAGATGATTTTTATTTTTCAAAAATACATTGATTATATATTTAGAAGTAAATACAAACAAACATACAAGTAACATAAGTTACAGTTTTTTAGAAGATATCAACATGAATTTAACTTTTTATTTCATTAAAGTTACAAAACATATTTAATTTTCATATTTCATTTGATACCATAAACTACAATCATTAAGTATATACAATAATTAAGAATCAACTTTCTCATTTTAGACCTTTACGGTATATGACACATAAATATTTTGACTTCTAGAATACGATGCATTAAATTAGACTCACAGATGAGCATCTATTATACAACTTCCAGCTATGAAATCCATATAGTGTCACACAATATATGAATCAATCGTCCTTGTATGACAGGATTAATCTATATAATTTTTTTCTAACCGACTATATTTCAAACCGCAATCATTAATATCACCACTTGGATATCTTCATACATACATACATACATATATATATATATATTGATTTCATTATATCAATATAGTCAGGATATCTCCTTATTGATCAAATCCTTAAACAATACACAACCTAAACATTCTCAACACAAATATCTCTTTTCTTGGAGATATTATGTCTCGATTATCATTCCATATCTCTCAAATTATACAATCCTATATTACTCAAACATTCACTTTATCTCAATAAAATTCATTTCATATTAACTGAAACAATTAATAAACAACCAATAAATAAATAACATAAATATTAAACAATATGTATAATAAGTTTCACGTTTAAGGAAAGGACTTAAAACTGAACTGGGTCCGACGTCAAAGAAGTCGCGTCTGGCGTCAAAGAAGCACAACTTCTACTTTTTAAAGAAAACCACTTTTTTTTTCTAAATTCGTGCTTAAAAGCACATTTTGTTTTTATTTTATTTTTCTAACTTTTAGGTGTAGGAGGTGTATTTAAAAATAACATGAGGTGTATTTTTCTACTATTTTTATAACATTTTGGTGGGACAAGTCTATTCTACTATAGAGAGTTGACGAGTCTTGCAATTCAGGTTGAAGACATGACTGGTGATGCTTTATTTAGACTGTTTTGTGAGTGGCTTGAAAGCTAAAGTTCATAGAGAAGTAATGACATGATCACCATCATCTCTAATACACATAATCTCTAGAACAACTCTAAAAATGAGAAAATTCCCTTCTAGAATTAACACTCATAATTTTCTCCATCATCTTCTAAACCCCAACATATCAAGTACCATTATAACTTCTTTCACTCTAACAACACCTATCACTCTTGCACCTCTCTTTTAATGCGTATCAGGGCTCATTGGATGCAGATATTATTCATTTTAAGGGTATTGTTTACATTATAGTCTTTTTAACTTTTAATGGATGGGAGAAGTTCTCACAATGTTATACAATCTTGCATTGTCCATCACCTCAATCTTCTTATACCACCTTTAGGTTTATGTGATATGAAGAATGGAATAATATTCATATTGCTAAATACACCCCATGTTATTACTAAATGCACCATCCCACATAAAAAAATTCAAAAAAATAGAAAACATGCTTGTAAGCACTTCAAAGATTTGTTTTTCTTTTTTAAATAGAAGTCATACACGCTTCAGTTCCAAGCAAAAAGTAATCACAAATTGTGTTTTCTAAGGATGATTTCAACAAAGACAAAAAACAAAAAAATCCTGATACTAAAGTCGTGATTCGAAGTATGATTTTTTAACAACAAACTTGTCTCGTTAGGCACAACTTACCCGTTTACATAATTAAATTGTTTTTGTCCATTTATATAATAAAAATGCAAAATTGCACCAAATTTGTAAAAAAACCTTCATGGAATTATTGTGTGTAAAAGACGTAGATAATTATATCTCTTCTAATGTTATTTATTTGTTCAAATTTTGTTATGTTCTAGTAAAATCGTATTTGTGTAATGTTAGACTACACCACTTGTGTCTTGTTTTTTCTTTGATTTGTGTAATGTTATGATTTTTCTTTTCTTTGATATATTGGGAGATACAGGTATAGGTGCACACCACTTATATCTATTATGTTGAAAGGTGAAGAAAAATTCTTCCATCACCTTAATGTCTCTACTCGAGTTACAAGCCATAGTTACCTAGTTAGGCAACTACTCATGTTTATTACTACCTTATACACCCTTAATCATTCCATTATCTGTCAGATGTGTGTTCTTGGCTTAGAGGGATGTTTGCATGGCTATTTTCATGGGTTATAATTCTCACCATAATACGTTACATGAGCTCAGATCTGTCACAGGAATGTAAGTAGCAGATTTTCAATGGAGAAAGAAATTAAACATTGGATTTTGATTATTAAACTGTCTTGAATTCAAGTTTTGAATTCAAGTTTTAGAAACATTAAAGAAACCTTGAATAATAATAATAATAATAATTTATTCGTGTCAAAACTTTTCATTTTGTTTTTTTTTCGTATTTTGAAATTTTTTTAAATCTATGATTATTCTCAAAGCTTATATCTTTGGTAGATTTTGTATTTTCTATATATTTTTCTTGCTAGCAAAAAAACTCTCAAGAAAGAAAATACTTCAAAAGAGTATAACATCCTGTGTTTTTTGTTTGCAATGAAAACTTTAAATTAATTATACATATAATTTTAGTTGAAATTAAAGTTATATAGATAAATAATATTAATAATCTATTAGATTTTTCTTGATGGATTTTTAAATATATTTAAAGATAAAATAATTAATTATAACTATAAATAATCTATATTAATTTTGTTTTTTCAGGAATATAAATGAGTTTACTCATGATTTAAAAAAAAAATAGTTTTAAAAAGGGTTACAAAATCTCTATTGGTTAAGAATGATAATATTTATTATTAAGTATAATTGTACCTTAGTTGTACAAAGAAGGATTGGCCTGAAGGCCTCAAAGGTCTAAAAAAAAATTAATACTCATATATTATTATAAAATAAAAAAATATTTAATTTTAAAATTATACAAAAAAAATTTAATTAAAAATTTAAAATATCTTAATTGACTTTAAGTTTACATCGGTGCTATAAATATTCTTTAATAAATTTAAATTTATATTGATACTACAAATATTATTTAATAAATAATATTCTTGAAACTTTCTTATAATAAATTAATAATATTTTTTAAACTCATGATAATAATTCTGATTCTCAAACTCAGGATAACAAGAATGAAATTGCAAGACAAAATTATTCTAATATTAAAAATATATATTAAAAATGAAATTGCAAGACAATGGAAAGATATTGATCGAAATTGAGAGACTTATTAGTAGAAAAAAAGGCCCTATTAGGATAACTGATATCGATTTTCCAAAAGATAAATACTAAAGACACTTTTCTGTATCATATTACATCCAAAAATTGTCTAATGGGGAGAAAAATGAAAGAAGATGACACATTTATTCTTCAGATTTAGATAGAGTATTTTATTTTAAAGAGTTTATTTTCAAAAATTAAACTAATAAAATCTTATTTAAGATCAACAATGTCTCAAGAAAGATTAAATGGATTATCTTTATTGTCTATTGAAAAAGATATTTTAAATGAAATTAATTATGATAATTTAATAGATAATTTTCAATAACAAAAAGCTCGAAAAATAAATTTTAGATAAAAATATTATAATTTTTATTATTTTATTAATTTAGAAAAAGCCTCATTTTTTAATTCACTTTAGGCCTCCTAAAGTCTTGATTCGCCATTGACTAAAAATACAAATAATATTTACAAAACTAATATTTACACTGATTTGCTAGTCTTCTAATCTCACTTAAGTACAAATAATGGACTTAAATCATTCCTTCAACTAAGTAGTTTAGGTGAGGTAATATGGCTCACTATTGAGTAGAAACAAGGAGCTTGAATTTTTAAGGTTCGTAAAATAGATAAAAGAAAAAAGGTTCATAATGCACATTCAAATTGACCGTAGACCTCCATCGCCACAAGAATGGCAAGAAGTATCACACAAGTGTCATAATATTATATAACTACAATAGAAATAGACAAGGCATACGAGAGACGAACCGTTAGACCCGACGCACCGAAGCCTGCCTAAAATATAAATGCTGAACAAAGATACAACAGAAAATAATTTCTTCACAAAAACAAACAATACACTAAGAGTTAGCCACAAAATTAATCGAAAGTGTGAGAAATGGAAAAAGTGAAAATTAATTTTGAAAAACCATACTCAACAAAAAACAAATATGACATAAGACACAAGTAGAGAGAATAATATTAGTTGAGAGATTGTTAAGTGTCGATTCTGAGTATTTTTTTTATATATGAGAAAGCTTGAGTACTTGTGAGATTAAGTGTTCTTTAATATTACCTCCAATTTGAGAGTTTTTGGATCTAAATTTAGATTTTGAGTATTGAGTTAAAGGAAATTATTTGATCTCAATTATTATGAAATTTCAGGTATAAAAGAATGAAAAAAAAAAATAAGAGATTGGAAGATTCATGAAGAAGAGAACTAAAAAGTTTAAAATTTGATGGGCCCAAGCGAAAATTAAAAAAAAAAAGAATAACTTAGGAATTTTGAAAAAATAAATTATTTCACATATCTATATTTTTTTAAAAGAACATCTAGAAATTTTCAGAATTCGTTGATAAAATCTCTAATCCTTCAAATAAAACACTACAAGAAATTTCATAATTTTTTGACAACTTTGGATAGGTGAAATAGAAAAAAAAGGATGTAAAAAATGATAAAAAAATAAAAAAGAAATAGTAAACGATGGAATTTTGGTGAAATTTTGGATCTCAAATATCTCAAATTTTTTGAAAAAAAGAATCATAGTTTTGCAGAATTCTTTGATAAAATCTCTGATCCATACAATAAAATAATACAAAAATGTTAAGAATTTTTTGACAACTAGACAGGTAAAATAGAAAAAAAGATGTCAAAAATATAAAAACAAAAATCAAAAAGCAAATAGTAAACGATGAAATTCTGAAAATGTTTTGTATTTCAAATATCTCTATTTTTCTTAATAAAAATTCAAGAACTTTTAAGAATTCTCTGATAAAATCTATAATTCATAGAATAAAGCACCACAGAAATATTTAGAATTTTTCGACAAGTTTCGATAGGTGAAATAGGAAAAAAAAAGATGTCAAAAATGTTAAAACAACAAATAGTAAACGATGGAATTTATGAAAAATTTTGGATATGTCTATATTTTTTTAGGAAAAAGTTCCATGATTTTCTAAAATCCTTTGATAAAATCTCTAATCCATAAAATAAAAAAACATAAAAATTTCCATAATTTTTTACAAGTACAGAGGGATGAAATAGAAAAGAAAATGTCAAAACCAATAAAAAAATTAAAAAAAAAACAAATAGGAAACCACAGAATTTTGAAAAAAAAAATTATTTCAAAATAAAATCTATATTTTTTTAAAAGAACCTCTAGAAATTTTCATAATTCGTCGATAAATTCTCCAATCCTTCCAATAAAACTTTGAATAGGTGAAATAAATAAAAAAAAGATGACAAAAATATAAAAAAATAAAAAAGAATTATTAAACAATGGAATTTTGGTGAAATTTTTTATTTCAAATATTTGAAATTTTTTGAAAAAAAAATCATAGTTTTGCATAATTCTTTGATAAAATCTCTGATCCATACAATAAAACAACACAAATTTTAAGAATTTTTTGACAACTATATACAAGTAAAATAGAAAAAAAGATGTCAAAAATGCTAAAAAAATAAAAAAGAAATAGTAAACGATGGAATTTTGGTGAAATTTTGGATTTAAAATATCAGAAATTTTTTGAAAAAAAAAAACCATAGTTTTGCAGAATTCTTTGATAAAATCTCTCATCTATACACGAAAATAACACAAAAATTTTAAGAACTTTTTGACAGCTAAAATAGAAAAAAAGATGTCAAAAATACTAATAAATCAAAAAGCAAATAGTAAATGATGGAATTCTGAAAATGTTTTGTATTTCAAATATCTCTATTTTTCTTAATAAAAATTCAAGAACTTTTCAGAATTTTCTGATAAAATCTATAATCCGTAGAATAAAGCACCACAAAAATATCTAGAATATTTTGACAAGTTTGGAAAGGTGAAATAGGAAAAAAAAAGATGTCAAAAATACTAAAAAAAACAAATAGTAAATGATGGAATTTTTGTAGAATTTTTGGATTTCAAATGTCTATATTTTTTAGAAAACTGTTCCATAATTTTCTAAAATTCTTTGATAAAATCTTTGATCCTTAAAATAAAATCATAAAAAATTCCAGAATTTTTTACAAGTACAGATGGATGAAATAGAAAAGAAAATGTAAAAAAAAAAACAAAATATTAAACCGCGAAATTTTGAAAAAAAATATTTCACATATCTATGTTTTTTTTAAAACAACTTCTAGAAGTTTTAGAATTCGTTTATAAAATCTCTAATCCTTCCAATAAATTCCACAATTTTTTGACAACTTTGGACAGGTGAAATAGAAAAAAAAAGATGTCAAAATGATAAAAAAATAAAAAAGAAATATTAAACAATGGAATTTTGGTGAAATTTTAGATTTCAAATACCTCAAACTTTTTTAAAAGGAAAACATAGTTTTACAGAATTCTTTGATAAAATCTCTAATCCATACAATAAAAGAACACAAAAAATTTTAGAATTTTTTGACAACTATAGATAGGTAAAATAGAAAAAAAAAGATGTCAAAAATACAAAAATGATAAAAAAGCAATAGTAAACGATGGAATTCTGAAAATGTTTTGTATTTCAAATATCTCTATTTTTCTTAATAAAAATTCAAGAACTTTTTAGAATTCTCTGATAAAATCTACAATCCGTAGAATAAAGCACCACAAAAATATTT
>Ga0099825_1010602_pt1 | contig 10048 bp, 7 predicted proteins | sample SiratroredBW_FD_76838 | JGI IMG/M metagenome (GOLD analysis project Ga0099825, IMG submission 76838) | Root nodule microbial communities of legume samples collected from California, USA - Siratro red BW | ecosystem: Host-associated > Plants > Roots > Nodule | place: USA: California | collected... | reverse complement strand
TGGCAGGTGGAGTGGGAGTTGTACACATGATTCAAAAGATTGAACATAAGGAGTACATGGGATTTGGAAACCTTTGCATGTACAAGGTTAAATATTAAGGTTCTTGAGGCCTAATATTCAAGGACAGGCTCCTTAATGCAGTTTATTATTGAAGAAAGGACGGTCTTTATTTACATTAGTGCCAAATTTTTGTATTTTATGTTGGTGTATATTTTTTGTTCACTTGAGAAACAAAAATTCATTGTATTGATTTTCAAATTTCAACAATTAATCCGGAAGAAATATTTTGAGTTGACATTTTCTTAGGGAGCCAGGGCTTAAGCCACAACATTTATTGTATCTATATTTGTATATTTATTTCATTTCTTTATCTTTAAAATTCAATGGAAGCAATCTATGATTGCTGTGTGTTTAAGAGCCTGCATCTAATTAATATTTCATCCTTTAGTGGATGTTAATTTCCTATAATTGTATGTTTTTAAATGAAATCTAAATTCCCATATATTGAAAACAATAAAACAAAAAACAGTATGAAGAAAGAGTAGAAAATTGCATGCTAGCTTATTCATATATGATTGTTGTGACAAAGGTGCAATATATGAGTCTTAGGATATATTTTAACAAATTTGTTAAAGGAGAAGAAAAAATTCTTAAACAAAGTTAGCATGACCATTATGAATCATTTTATCATGTGATTTATGGAAGAGAATAATAAAGTAACTATTAAGCTTATTAATATTACATGAAATGTTTTAAATTATTTAGGTCAATTAAAGATAGTAATATTAACATTGGTTTGACAACTTGAATTTCTTAACCCCCAAATGTTTTTAGGTTAAATTTTAGTGAAGTCACTTTTGGTGGGTATGGAATAAATTTATTTATTGCGTTGAAGATAGGGGGCTGCATGTTGCACCGCACGAGGGTAATAAACTTTTCCCTAAAATTTTGTATTCTACATTTTAGAATATATTTTTAATTGTTATATAGAATATATGTAATCTAGAATATATTTTTTAGATTATATAATTTGTAATATATTTTCAAATATAAAAATACCTTTTGGGTTTTATTAATATATTTTAGATTATACATTCATGATTTCACATTTTAGAAAGTATATGATTTTTGAAAATAAAAATTTATGAATAAAGGATATGAGTCGATGTTGATATTTTATTGACATGTTCGAGCAACATCATCAATAGATACATTCTAATTCTATCTCATATGTATATGTACGATCTCTTATATATATATCTAGCATTACAAATTTTCTTTATTAGTATGTCATTGTCCTTGTCATACTCTGATCTTTTAAAATAAGTAATATGTTTGTGTTTGGCTAAATTCTTAGTTATGTCAATAATCATGAAATGCTCATTCAATTTTAATATGGTAATATAAGGGTGACTAGTTAATATATAAGAGAGCTACATATTATCGTGTTAGTACCTAACATTCTCTGGTTTGTTCTACAATTTAGAAAAACAATCACACTTTCATGTACCAATTACAATCACTTTTAAATTATTTTTCTCCTTTCATAATCTAATAACACATAACACGTAATCTTCCTTCTTTGTTGTCTATTTACTTTGTCAGACTTCAATATAACAACTTCAAAACTTCACCTTACGTACCCACTAAAATAACTAAGCTCATATATTAAATACCTATACAAATACATCACTAACATATTCAATATATTGAAGTCGCTTATCTTTTACACAAGTAAGTGTAATTACATTTACCTCATTAGTTATAAATGGTTGAACCCTCTCAACTCGAGCCAATATATATTTTCAGGTGTCATCAAACTTCATCATGTTTGACTTATTGATGTTATATAACTTATCTACTTTGTCAAATATTTTAATATACTGTTCAGATTGCACTTTATATTCAACAATCACTAGTAAATACATCACATTTTCAATTAAAAGTAAAAATAAAAAAGTTAAAATAAATGTTAAATTCAATAAATCTCTATTTTGAAACATAGAATTTGAATACAAAATATATATAGTTCAGATTCTATGTTCTAAAATATAAAACTAACTTCTAACGTTTCAAACTGTACAATTAGAAGGTCATTGTTGCCACCAGTGCGGTTGCACTCTTTTAGGAGAAGAAAGAGAGAAGAAAAAGAATAGAGAGAGTAAAACTGTAGATTTAGTTGGAAGCTTGTTCTAAGAAACACGTTCTGGAAGGTATCTTATATTGTCTGAAAAACTTGTTTCAAAAATTATATTCTTGAAAACTCGTTCCAAAAGTGCATTTCATATATTTAAGAAAGTTTGTTCTAAAAATCCTGTTTTAGAAAATTCATTCTAGAAAACATTTCATATGTTTTAAAAAGATTCTTCTAGAATGCATTTTTAACATTTCCAAAAACTTGCCAAGGTAATTAAATGGATATTATGAGTACAAGCATGACAAACTCACAAAATTGTAAATGATTAAATGATAACTGGAATCATAAATTTTACTTTCTTATATATATATATATATATATATATATATATATATATATATATATAATAAATAAGTAAGTAAAAGAAATATAGATATAAAAGAAATAAATAAGTAAAATAAAATATGTAAAAGATGTTATAAAAGAAATAAAAGAAATATTTATTAAAAATACCTTAATTATGTTTTATTTTAATTAAAATTGAAACTTGTGCAATTCAATCAAAAACATTAACCTTATAACAAAAAAGACTCTTGATCCTTACTTAAGTTTAAATTTTATTTTGAATTTTAGTTACAATAATTTTAATTACATGATGGTTTTATTTTAATTAAAATTAAAACTTATATTTAGCTAAAAATATGAATGGTACAATATTTAGCTAAAAATATTTTAATTACATGACTATTAATTTTTATTTAAATTTAAAATTTGTTTTATATTTTAATTATATTAATTTTAATTGAGTAGTGTCATCTCACAACACATCTTAAAATATAATTTTAATTACATTAATTTCTAATTAAAATTAGATTGGACTAAATCTATTCACTAAAAAAGGTTAAGAGTCCGTGTAACGAAAAAAAATGCGATTATACACTTTTTATGGTTTTATTAGACAGATCCTGGGATCTTGATGTTTTAAGATCTTACCTGAGATTTGAATTTATCATTTTACAATTAAAATCTAAATTTAATCACCTAGTTTATTTCATACACTCTGTTTAATGTCCAGGAAATAATCTATTGGAAATTCTCAAAAGTTTGTTTTGAAATTTTTTGGAAAAAGGTCATCTGAAAGTCACATTTAAGAAGGATAAAATGATCGTTTTAAAAATTATTGGATATAGTTAAAAATTATGGAGATGCAAGAAAAAAAAGCTCTTTGATGATTGGTGGAGATGGACGAGCTAATAACTAGTTAACTGTGCGTTTAAAAACGTTATTTTAAAAACTTATATCTAAAGGTTTTAATATCTATTTTTTAAAAGATTGTAATATTTCTTTTAATAAATCAAATATTGTGAGTTTATTTTATAGATTTAGTTTTTCAATATTAATGAGAAATAACATTTAAGTGAAATTCTTATTAAATTATTTTATAACAATATGAGAAAAAAAAAAAAAAACTTTCAAATCTATTTATTCTTTTAAAAGGCCAAACCAATCCAACATGCACCCTCACAAATTTTAAAATTAGTCTAAATATATCCCTTATGATATTAAATGGCAACAAAGGGATTGTTAGTTTTGGTGTTGTGTTGTTGTGGCTTAGTTGACTGTTTTTACATATTTTATTTTATGTATGTTCGTGGCAGTGGCAGCTTAAAATTTTAGGAGGTCTAAAGCGAATAAAAAAAGTGAGACCTTTTTTAAATTAATAAAATAATTAAATTATGATATTTTTAATATTAGAACAATTTTATCTTTAGTTTGAGAATTGATAGAAAATCAAAATTATTATCTTAAGTTTAAAAATCAAAATTATTATCTTTGTTGACTACTTTATTATTGTCTTCACCTATACTTATATTTGTTATCTTTACCTAAATTTATATTGTTATGTTCTTCATTTAAAGAAGACTCACCTGCATTTTCTAATTTTTTTTTTATTTTTATAAATTTATCCATAGTCCCTTTTTATGATTCAACAATAAGTTCAACTCTTATGTTTTTTTTTTAAAGTTTTGAATAACCTGATTCAAATTTTTTAGTTTCCATATTTATATATTTTTATATAAAATTAAAAATTATAATATATATCATATTGAATATAACTTATAAGTTAAAATTAATATGATAAAACCTGATTGTCAAGACAATAAACTTGATGGTAGAGTCTCAAGTCTCCTATTATGATTCGATCCTGATCCTGTCATTTGGTATGTCTTTAAATATAATTTGTAACTTCTATTATCTTTCGATCCTGTCCGTTGGTATGTCTTTAAATATAATTTGTAACTTCTAAATTCTCTTCCTTAAATATGCACAAATTATTTTAAGATTAATTAAACAATAAAAAAATAAAAAAAAATTGGGATCAGTTGATCAATCTCATATACGAAAAATAAAAAAAAATTGGGATCAATTGATCAATCTCATTATTTTTACCGAAAAAGGAGTCAAAGTGAACACAAATTCTTCCTCAATCAATCTCCTGCTCATAATCTTTAAGTAAACACACACATAAATGCACACTATAGAATGATTAAATATGAAATGAAAGAAATTTGAAATTGAAAATAAATTGAAATAATATTATGGAAGGAACAAAAAGAGAAATGAATAAAGGAGATAAGTAAAGAAAGAAAAAAAGAGAGAAGTGGAAGGGTTAGACAATCATAGGACATAAATAGATGATATCAATATGTTGGAATATAGGGAAGAGATAAATTAGAAAGTTTTGATAGCAAAAATTTCTTAACTGTTCAAATTTTTTTAAAATATTATTAATTTATTAGAAGAAAGTTTCAAGAATATTATTTATTAAATAGTATTTATAGTATCAATATTAAAGTCATTAAATAATATTTACAGTACCAATGTAAATTTAAAGTAAGTTAAAATATTTAAATTTTTAATTAAAATTTTGTTAGTATAATTTTAAAATTAAATATTTTTTAGTTTATAATAATATATGAGTATTAAATTTTTTTGAGGTCTTGAGGTCTAAAGCATATTAAATTTTTTTGAGGCCTTTAAAACCTTGAGACCTAAAGCAATTGCTTTACTTGCTTGAGCCTTGAGCTACCCCTGATTCGTGGTGGTCATGGTTGGAGTCATGTTTGAAGTGTGGAGTGAGTACTGGCTTCCCAAATATAGGGAAGGAAGAAAAAGTAAGTTTATGGTTTAGTTTTGCAATTTTTCTCTTGTTTAAATTTTTTAATTTAGCTTTCATATTCCGAAATTTAGAGAATTCTTGATTGTACAATATATAAGTTAAACTAATTTTCAGATTGTCAAATCTAAGAATATTTTTTTAAATTATAGCTTATCTAATTTGAAATTCTTTTAGAAGATAAAATATATTTTAATTGTATAATTCAAAAGATAAAAGTTGGCTTTCGATTGGATCTGTGTTGTTTGGGTTTATTCATAAGTCTCGAAATTTGTTATTTTGGCCTAGAAGCTAAATTTCACTCTCAGATCTAAAAATAGCTTCTCGAATAAACCATTTTAAATCTAAAAATAGCTTCTCCAATAAATCATTTTAGAAGTTAATTGGTACACTCTTTCTCTTTTGGCTTATTTCATAACCTATTTCTGGATAGTTTTCAAAATAAACCCTTTTGAAAGCCAATTGTACACAACTTCTTTTTTAGAATGGCTTATATCTGCAAATAGCTTCTGGAATGATTCGGGAAGCCAATTCATACACTTTTTTTCGAAATATTCATTCCGAAATTTTTTTTCAGATTCGAAAATAAGTTTTCATATTTTGAATGATTTTTGGGATGACTCAATCCAAAAATTCTTTTCGGATTTGAAAATTTTTTCCGGAATAAATGATTCGGAAAACCATTAAAAATGCGAAACGGTGGTGGAATCACAGTGACAAATGGGAATTGAAATGTGAAATGTATAAAAGTGGGAGACATATAGAAGTGTAGGGTTAGTGAAGGGCAAATGAGGCAATAGACATAGACAAAAGTTTAATTTAAACTTTTAAATGTAAAACACATAACACTTGGTTAGTTATTTGATCAAGAAGATTCTCCGGTCACTGCCACCGACAAGCCATCTTGCTGGAAAAATGGATGAGGAAATATTTAGAAGATCTTAAATATAGTGAGATACTAGTCAAATAAAAAAAAAAAAATTGACATCAACTTTAACTTAAAATTTTTAAAATATTAAATTTATGAATCTGTTATTTAATTTTTCCATTTATATTTAATGTGAGATTAAACTTATATTTACATACCTAATAAATAATAATAATAATTAATAAAGTAATAAAATTAATTATTAATATTACTTTTCAGAAAAATCGATAAAATCTCTCAATTTTTTTTCATATTTTATATCGTCATACAGTTGATTTGACTGACTTGAAACCTTTTAAGATAAATCCATTTATGAGAACATCTGAGAGCTAAAAAAATGTGTTTTTCTCATAAACTAAATGCAATATTTTCTTAGACGCAAACATGACGGAAATTCTTATATCACGAATGTTATTTTTCATGTACATGTTTTCATTTGTGACTAATCCTGCTGAACAAAATGAGTCTGACCATGAGGAAGATATCCTCAATCCTCTCTATAATTACACTCAACGTCAACACTGAAATCAATACAAAACTGAATTTAAGAGCCCTGCCCTTAATATCAGGCCTTATGAACCTTAATTTTTGACCTTGTACATGCAAAGGTTTCCAAATCCCATGTACTCCTTATGTTCAATCTTTTGAATCATGTGTGTAATTCCCACTCCACCTGCCACCAAATAAAACCATTTTACACTTGTCTAATAAAACTGCCCTAATACACTCTGCAAATAAAATCATCTTACACTTACCTAGTAAAACTGCACTAACACAAAGTGTGAAGGTTAGGATGAAAATGATCACTGATGCTCTCCCCAATACTGCAACCACCTTTCTCACCAAATGCTGTCCAACAAGTGAAGCAGCAGTGGCTATAGCTACCAAGTAAAGGGCTGCAACACCATATCCAAACTTTAACACAAAATGTTCATCACATATGACAAGTTATTGCTTCATTAAGCTCTTGGAACTAACCAAAATTACTCCTCATCTACCACATTGTTCATTCATTCATGCATACTTACCATAAGGAACCGGGAAACGTTTGAGAAGATAATATTCCACCACAGCCATAGATGCAGAAAATGCCATTGCCAAAATGGATGTAGCACTCGCCACCTTTGTCAAATATTCCCCAATCAGAGTGGTTTCCAACAAAAATCTACATAGACAGACTTGATGACAGAAAGAAGAATGAAAGATACCTGAGGAGGGATTCCTATTCCAAGGAAAAGGGGTGCCATGATGAATCCTCCACCAAGGCCTAACAAACCAGCAATTGTGCCAGCAAGTGTGCCACAACCACAAAATAGAACTAACTGCCACACACGCCAATGTGTTTGTTGATCTCCCTTTGATGCTATGGTTATCTGCCCTTTGTATAGTCTCATTGCCTGGTATGAACTCATTCCTACAGCTATGGGGACCTAAATCACAAGAATAAATAACCAAGTGAATTAAATATTCACCATGATAATCACATTGATGGTTTCATTGCTACTAAAACCTAAAGTATATGAAGCTCTTAACTCTTAGGTACTCACATTCAACAATGAAGTCATATTGGCTTCATTAAGGAGAGTTAAAAATTATAAGATGACCACTATGGTTTCCAGAAATTGAATTCTCCTATAGTAGTTCGTACCTGGAGTAGATTCAATGCCCAATATGCTCCAGAGCAAGTAGTTGTGTAATTCTGTTCCAAAACAGAGATATATATTATCATCATATTATGTTGATCAATGAACCCCAGGGCCAGAAATGAAAAACCAAATTTTTGAGTGCAATAACTCATAGGGTACCAACTTTTCCAATCTCTAATGCAAGTATCATGATCCAGACAGCGAAAAGAAGTCCAAGTTCCTTCCAACGAATGTTCTCAACTATAGAAACCTGCATAACAGTTTTAGATTTCATTAGGAAGAATAGACGTTGTACATATATGGAATCAATAACTTTCAGTATTTCGTACTACTTTTTTCCTTGGTTTGTTAGTATCGTCTTTGTCTGGGCCTTCTGTTTGAATACAAAGTCCAGCATCTTCAAGAGTTGCAATGTGTGATTAGAATCAAAAATAGCATGACATGTCTGATAAATACTATATATACAGAAAAGTAGAATAGAAATAACAACGAACCACTTACCATCAATCGGTGAATTCATCTTAGCTTCCTGGAATGATTACACGGATGCATGCATAAGCATCAGAATGCAAAACTTGAAAGAAATTTAATATAAAAGAGGGTGATGTTCAATGAAGCAATTAATTAACCTTCTTCATAATGGTTTCTTTTTTCCATGTGTCAACACCCTTAAGGAAGGATTTAATTGAAATTCCTGTTTAACATTCAGATCACATCAGAGGAAAGAGATTAATTGAGCAAATCAATAGTGTCGGAATTTTGAAGTTTGATCAGTAATTCTTACCAGCGAAAAATATTATTAGCAGAAGTGTTAGCATCCAGTCAGGAAAAATGACATTGAAAGCAACTCCAATACTGATTCCAAGCATCAACATTGGTTGGAAAAGAAGTGCTAAGTCATAATCAATCACCGGTAAATCAAGTGTGGGGTGTCTTTGCTTCAAATTGTAAAAAATAGTTGCTGTTGCTCCACCAGTAATCATGCCTTCACCAAGAGTATGGAAACATGCATATATTTTCGATCCAGGTAAGTTTCAAAAGACTAATATCAAAACAATAGGTGAAAAATAGCAACAGGTACAAAGCAAATAAGATAAATAGGTATTTATTAAAAGAGTTTTCAGGGATTTTGATGATTAGAACACCACTGTGGTGGAGAGGTGAAGAGTCCTGGATAGTTGATGAGAAAGTTTAACCAATCCATTTCTCTTTATCAGAATTTGACTGGTCATCTATCTTAACTAACCAATGGCCATGCCAAGGTCATGTCAGCCTAATATTTTAAATCAAAATGTGTTGTTGTTTGTTATATATTTTTTAAAAGTTTTAAAATATTATATATCATCATCTGAACCAAGTGGCTATGTCAATTTGTTTTGAAGTATGACCTGAGTCTAACTTAAAGGCACATAACGGCAATGAATGGTGTCAATGTCAATGCCACAGAAATATTTTTATGGAAAAGATATTTGTTTATGCATATGCATATTAACATTTAAATCATGTGATAAATATACATTTTATGAGGATTGTTTGTTCCGATTTGAAGTTTATTGACATTATCAATATCCGAATTGCTGTGAAAAATTAATGTGCAAACACTTTTTTGGTGGTAAATCATGGAATGCTAGTTCTTACATTTTGATATTGCTACTGCTGATTTTGCATCAAATCCAATAATGAGGGTAAGCATAGGCACAAAGACGCCACCCCCACCAACACCTCCAACATTCCCAAATGCTGATCCTAGGAATCCAACTATGCTTCCTACTATCATTCTCCATCCAAATTTCATTCTCTGCACACAACACAAAAATGAAAACAACACAAAGTTAATTCCAATTCAAGATTCTTGACATACAAATACTAATCCACATGCATTGCCCCGAATAAAGTTATCACTATAGCGATAATTTGAAATTGACACAAAATCTTACGAGAACATATTTTTATATGAAAGTTGGTATGAGAGTATTTATGAAGTCTCTTACCGGCCAAGTGTGGTGGTAAAATACATTGGCATGAGGATTGGTATGAACCTCTGTAGTGTGATTGGATTGTGAGGTGGTGTTCTCAGCTGAGACTGTGACAAGAAGAATCACAGCAATGAGAACCTTTCCAGCAACCCATTTCACATTCCACCTTTGTGATACATCATG
>Ga0099825_1010601_pt1 | contig 10048 bp, 5 predicted proteins | sample SiratroredBW_FD_76838 | JGI IMG/M metagenome (GOLD analysis project Ga0099825, IMG submission 76838) | Root nodule microbial communities of legume samples collected from California, USA - Siratro red BW | ecosystem: Host-associated > Plants > Roots > Nodule | place: USA: California | collected... | reverse complement strand
TAAGTTAACTTAATTTGCAATTTTCTATGTGATGCTTAATTTATCACCTGTAAGTAGAGTTTGCTAACTAAATGCTTGATCACTCAATTTTCAGGTTATGTTCTGATATCCGAAATCCTGGCCGTGTTGATTGCCATTCAAATGGTAACAGGTCTACATCTCAAGTGTCTTTGTTTTTGTGTTCTGACTCCACCAATAGAAGAAATAGCCTGCTTGGTGGACCACTTTGTGTGAACCCTACTGGCAGGAGAAACCTAGTTGGTGCAGCTTCTTATTCTCTGGAGACAAGTGCTTATGATGTGGCTGCCTCAGAACCTCCTACGCATGTTGCAGAAGAAAAAGTTGGCGTGCTACTTCTCAATCTAGGAGGACCAGAGACATTGAATGACGTTCAGCCTTTTCTGTTTAATCTTTTTGCAGATCCTGTATGTAAAGTTTGTTTGTTTTTTCTACGGTTGGTTATTTTATTCTGTTTGTGTAAATCCCATATTAGCACTAGTACATTCATATAATTTGAATGCTATGTGCTTCTTGTATTGCCACAGGACATCATTCGTCTTCCAAGATTGTTTAGGTTTCTCCAGCGACCATTGGCAAAATTGATTTCTGTACTTCGAGCTCCTAAATCCAAGGAAGGATATGCTGCTATTGGTGGTGGCTCTCCTTTACGCAAAATTACAGATGACCAGGTAGAGTTCAATTTTTTGGTTTTCCCATTATATGATGCATTGCTTTTCTCTGCAACAAGAATTCTTTGTTGGCCCTTTTCCTGTTACTATCAATAATAGTTATGTCTATTGGTAATTTTTCTGGAACTAATGAAGCTTTTATGGTTCATTGTGCTTGTGCAGGCACTTGCAATAAAAAGGGCTTTGGAAGCGAAGGGCCTCTCTTCAAATGTTTACGTGGGGATGCGGTACTGGTATCCATTCACCGAAGAAGCAGTTCAGCAAGTAAGTTCTCTCATGCTTCTTGGCCTTTCTGCATTATTCTCCCACAGAACCATTTTCTCTTTTCATAATTAAATGACATACTGGTAAATATGAATTATATTATTCTGGGCTCAAGTGGCTCACCTTTGAGTTGAGTCTAAATCAAAGCCTGTCCTGCATGGCAGATTAAGAGGGACAGAATAACAAGGCTTGTGGTACTACCTCTTTATCCCCAATTTTCTATATCCACAACTGGATCAAGCGTTCGCATTCTTGAGCAAGCATTCAGGTACTGTTTATTGACACTTCATGATTAATGCCCTTGGTGATTCTAGGATTGTTCTTTTATCAACTGATATCATTCAATTCAGGGAGGATGCCTATTTGTCTACTCTTCCGGTTTCCATTATAAACTCTTGGTATCAACGACAAGGTTACATTAAGTCGATGGCTGACTTAATTGAGAAAGAGCTCCAGAGCTTTTCTGAACCGAAAGAGGTACATTATTATTGTGTTGAATGCTTTCAACATGCCTCTTACATAAATTGAAGGCTGCGTGATGTATTTTACTGCAGTCTGAACCATGACTTTTTCTATGTGTAGGCAATGATATTTTTCAGTGCCCACGGTGTACCTGTCAGTTACGTTGAGGAGGCTGGGGATCCATACCAAGATCAAATGGAGGAGTGCATTTTCTTGATCATGCAAGAGTTGAAAGCTAGAGGAGTTAGTAATGAGCACATTCTTGCTTATCAGGTTTGTTTTGATTTTGACCCTTTGAACTTAACATCTTGAGTTAAATTGGAGATTTCATATGTAAATGCTGGCTTGTTTTCTTGCTTTCTATGGTGTACCTTTTATATTTCTGTTATCATACCTTGTTTTTGGATGAATTTCCAGAGTCGAGTGGGTCCTGTACAGTGGCTGAAACCATACACTGATGAAGTTCTCGTTGAGCTTGGCAAAAAAGGTGTAAGGAGTCTTTTAGCTGTTCCAGTGAGCTTTGTGAGTGAGCATATTGAGACTCTTGAAGAAATTGACATGGAGTACAAGGAATTGGCTCTTGAATCCGGCATCAAGAATTGGGCACGTGTACCTGCCCTTGGTCTTACCCCTTCCTTTATTACAGATTTGGCTGATGCAGTAATAGAAGCTCTCCCCTCAGCAAAAGCAATGTATTCACAGATCAGCAGCACTTCTGAAGATGTTGATCATGACCCTCTCAAATATTTCATCAAGTTGTTCTTTGGTTCATTCTTGGCATTCATCTTGTTCTTGTCATCCAAAATGATCATGGCATTCAGGAATAATGTTATTTAGAAGGACTAGAATCTGCTTGCTCAATTCCATGCGCAAGCATATAGAGATGAATCTATTGGTAGCAAACATAGTATACTTGGATTTTTTTTGCTTTAGTTTCTCTCATTTCAACCTCTTCTGTATACACCACATTTCCATTGAAGAAGCAAATTTTCTCATAATGGAATCTTGCACCTCGTCTTAAATTTTAAATTCGGCATAAATTGTTTCATCAATTACTTGTTTGTATCAAATGTATTTTGTGTTCAGTTTGATGTCAGGTTTATGTTTCTGCTTATCCAGATTGAAAACCGAACAGTTTCTCCATTGACTCTTAAAGTTTAAGACACTATTTTCTGTTTTTTTGGAGTGAAAGCACCTTTGATTGAGAATAACTACAAAATACATAATTCAGTTAAATTGTATCCATTGTTGATTGAATACATAATTCCAGCAAGTTCAGAATACAAAGATAATCCATTGAAGATACATAAAAGTATATAAATATTAATGCCAGAGAAATACAAATATAAATAACCATTGAAGATAAACTCAAATGGTAATATTAAATATTTATTCCTTGGATTTGGATAGTTATCATTTTTTTTTTTCTCCAACCATTTGGATTGTATGATAAGTTCACCGCCATTAACTTACAAAATAGTCTAGAGAAAACCAGTTGAAGCCTTGTATAAAATAAATGTTTCATCTCTCCATAGTCATTAATTTCACAATTGCTCAAGAAAAACAATTGGAAAATATAAATTACGTCCCGTATTTCTTTAAGTAAATTAAGAAAAAAAAATGTGTCACTATTGTCCACTTCTCCGTATAAGAGGTTATTGAACCAAATCTTTGTCTCAAGATCAGGCAAATTTATCTGCATTCGAGCCATGTTAACTTATAATATTAAATGAACAGGTTTTATATTTTTAATGTAAATTTTTAATTTTATCTTCTTGATACTTTCAACTGATTCAAGCGGTTACCGTACTCACACTAGTTTTATAATCACCGACAATTTTTTTAGTCAATGATATATCTGAAATACTCAGGTATAATAATTACCTTCATTAACAATATTTACATCTAATAAATATATTACTTAAAAGTGTGTCTTCAAGGTGGTTATTTAATTTGATAAAGATAAAGAAATTCAATTTCTAAGAAGTGCTGGCATAAAAATATGTATATTATTATCAATAATAAAAATAAAATTTAAGATGATTATTATAAAATTTGATAAAATTTTATTATATTACAGATTCTATAGGATTCTTCCACACTCTCTCTGCGTGTACTATTTATTCAAAATATACTTTGATTTCTTACGTAGCGAAGTTTACATTGTTATTGATAATTTTTCAAATAATTTTGTAAAAAATATTCTTAAAATAATATAAAAAAATCAATATTTTTAAATTAATAAAATAAAGTCCATTCCTAATATTTTTATTGTTTTAAATGAAATTAATGTTTGACAGATAACTATCAAATATTCTTAATGCCTAAACATAAATATTATCTTTCATTCCCTTCTCACAATATTACCGACCACAAATTGTGTGCTTGCATTTGACATAGAATTTATCTCTTTTTAATTGACAACGTATTAAATTTATTTTTTTAATAAAATACAAGGGAATAAATTTATGATAATATATATGTACATGTCATAAAAGTATAAGAGTATATAAACCTCTTTTAAGAAAAATAATAACATTAATATTTTAGAATAAATTTTACTAATACTGTACTTTTAAGAAAATTAAATATTAAATATCAACGGTAATAAATCCATAATCTAACTTATGTTACTCCATGGGAATTATGTTGTTTTTACTGCTGTTAAAAGCAAGTATTATGTATAAAACTTTCCTTTTCATGGTTTCTATCTTCCTAAGTCACATATGCAAATGATACAGTTTTACTTATTACAAATGTTTAACTTTATTATTACTTAACAAATTTAAAACTCTAGACCTAACATTATGATATTACTTTATTCAGTTAAAAAGGAAAAAAAAAATAAACTTTAATATTTTTCTCATGATATTAAGATTTGATACAACAACCGATAGGTATTTTGAGTGATATTGATTTAAGTTTCTTCAAGTGAAATTTTGTATTTAATTTTTGTGAATGAAAAAGATTATTAGAAAAGAAGACTCGTAATAGTGAGTTTGGTTTTTTGATAAAGATTAGTCATTAATAAAACTAATATATTTTGTAAAATATAATATAGTTTAAAAATATGTGAACGTTTAAAAGATAAATGCACTAAAGAACATTTAGAAATTTGAAAACAAAATTGTAACGGAATAAAAAAACTCACACCTATATATGAAACTGGTGTATATAGTAGAAATGTCTCGACTTGAAAATTATTTTTTCATTGAGATGTGATAGATTCTTTTCAAACAAATAAATGGAGTGAGACTGAAGATATAACTGTGTCAAATGAAAATTAGAAAAAATTGTAATAAATTTTGATTGCTATATACTAAGAACTAGTGAAATGCTTTAATTGTAAAAATTGATAAATTTTAATAGTTAGTAGTTTTAGTTGTCATTCCTTTACAAAAAATGTTTTTTTTTTCCTAAACGAGGATGATAAATTTTAAATCTTGTTTTAATTTTATTATTTTGAAATTTATTTATAACAATATATAAAGGGTACATATTGTATATTTTTATATTACACTTAATTATATTTTAAAATTTTAAAAAACCTAGAACAATATATTGAGGAATACAAATTTAATTCTTATTCTACTATTAATTATTTTAAAATTAAAAAAATGATTCATTATTTTTTATGAAACCATCATCTATAATATTACTTTTTTTAAAACATAAATAAAACAGGAAAAGTCTGTTTTTCACTAATTAACAGTAATAATAATATATATCATCATGTATGAATTATTTATAGTAAATAAATAATAAATGTATATATATATATATATATATATATTAAAAATATTTATTAAATTAAAAATTTAATTGGATAAACTACATACGTGCCCTTATCACTTACGATTTGTATTTTTTTTCTAAAATAATATAATTTAATTTTTTTCACCAAAAAAGAATGATCTGTTACATTTTGTTTCATTTACATTTTTCAAGGAAACAAACTAATATGGGTTTACCTACTATACTTTTGATTAACGAGCAAAGTCACCATCATTGACTAATTAATTATTTACTCACCAGTTATTTTTGGGTACATAAAATTGTATAAACTTATTCAAATAGATTTAAAGACCATAATTTTAAAAAATCACAAAAAATGATGAAGTTTTTGACGAAAATTAACTATCGATATAAATATAAATATATACATATAATTTCTTTATTCACATGGTTGGTGGAATAGAATAATTTTATATATTAAATATTAATCATTAGTATTGTTAATCATATGTAATCAAATCTAATGAAAGTACGTAGTGAGTACGCAACCTGCTTTTGGCTAAGTGCTTATCTTATCACCAAACCTTTCATAATTTCACAATATAATAATCAAACTTTAGCCGCAAAACATGCACATTAGTTTCTTTTTTTTATCACAAAAAATTCACCCACTTTTGACTCATTTTTCATAAAGTTTTTGTTCTCTGTTTCTCGAAACAGTAATAATATTTAAAGTTTTTTTGTTACACACTAACGGTGCGTTTAGTTAGCAGAATCGATTTGGTACAACGGATGAAAAGTAAAGAAAGTTAGAAAACAAAAAAAAAATATTAATAAATTGTATAAAACGAGAAAAAATTGTGAACTTTCTACGTGATTTGAGAGGAAACTAAATTTTTTAAACATTTTTAAATAATTAATTTTATTATTAATATGTTAATATTTATACTTATATAATAATAAAATAAATATAATTAATTATAAATACAGTAATAACATTTATTAATAATTTATTTATTTTTAAATAATTAATGATCTTATAACTTTATTAATTCACAGATCACGTTTTTTATAAATCATTTATAACTTTCTAATCATACTTAAAAATCTAAGTATTTTTTAATATAAAAATCTAATTTTTTATACACTTTTATTTTAAACTAATTTAAATTTATTTTTTCAAATCCACCACTTAATTTACAAAATATAAATATTTTTAGAATTTTTTTAACAATTATTTAATCATTTAAATATATCACATCATTAATAAATTTTTATAAATATTTTACTTAATTTTATTATTTTTTCCTTAATTTAAATAATTCACTTTTTTATATTTTATCATTTTAAATTTACTCAAATTCATTCCATTAAATATACTTATTAATCCAAATGAAATATAAATATTTTTAAAATTCCTTTTAACAATTACATAATTGTTAATTAATTAAAGTGTCACTATTTTACTGAGGGTTTCAAAATTCAACCTTCTGGAAGAAAAAGCGTCTCCAAGCATATTCAAACACGTTCAAGCAATAACAATCTTAGATTTATTCAATCAATATTGACATCACTGACTCATTATATTGTTCTTTATAAAGGGTCTCTGAGACCAAACATAGTCCTTCATTCACTTCACCCTATCAAAAGCCTCACCTTTTGGTATCTTCTGCAATATTCTCTCATAGTGATCTTTTTCTTCTTTATCACCATGTCTTTGCTTTCAGATCTCATCAACCTCAACCTCTCAGAATCCACAGAAAAGATCATTGCTGAGTACATATGGTGAGCCTCTCTCTCAAACACCACAAAAAGTGCTTATCATACCATATCATATCACCTAAGCCATGTGCAAGAAACAGGGGACTCTGTTCTAGTTTTGGACTCTGTTTCTTTCTTTAAAATCTTTGACCAAGTAGTGTTATTGTTCCACTAATGTAACCATCAACCAACCCTTTTATTGATATTATACTGTTCTTTCTGGTTCATGGTATATTTTATGTTGAGTGATTCTTTGGGAACACTACTTCCTTTCACATGTTGTTCCATCACACACACATAAGAAAAGATGTTTTTTTTTTAATGGATGATGCCAGAATATTGTTCTTGGGTTTGATCTAGTTGATGATGTAGCAAAGGAGAATTTTTTTATTATTTTTATGTGCTTTTAAACAGGGTTGGTGGATCTGGTATGGACCTCAGAAGCAAAGCCAGGGTAATTGTTTTTTTTTTTCATCTCAAGTGATAATTAATAAATTAATTGTGTAAACTTTTCATGGCCTAAAATTTTAATTTTTTAATCCTTTTTTCTTTTTGTTGATGAACAAACAGACTCTTCCTGGACCAGTGGATGACCCTGCAAAACTTCCAAAATGGAACTATGATGGGTCTAGCACAGATCAAGCTCCTGGGGATGATAGTGAAGTGATCCTATAGTATGATTCAATCCCCTTGTGCACTTTTATGTATTTGATGTTATTTTGTCACAAAAAATTAATGGTTGGTGTTTTCTTTGATGAAGCCCACAAGCTATTTTCAAGGACCCCTTTAGGAGAGGCAATAATATTCTTGTAAGTTTTCAAAGTTGAGCAATTTATAATAATAAAGCAAGCAAATTTTTTTCTTGGTTAATCAAGAATTCTATACTATTTTGTGGGTCAAGGTTTCACACTTAAATAAAAATCTATAGGTGATTTGTGATGTTTACACCCCATCTGGTGAGCCACTTCCAACCAACAAGAGGCATGATGCTGCCAAAATTTTCAGTCACCCTGAGGTTGTTGCTGAGGTACCATGGTATGTATTTTCCAAACATTCTTTCTACCTTGGATTATTCAGTTTTCAACAACTATTAGCTTCTAGAAACCACTTTTGTATTATGCTTTTTATACATGAAACTGTTACAATTTACTCTTTCCTGAATATATATAATACAATGACAGGTATGGAATTGAGCAAGAGTACACCCTGTTGCAGAAAGATGTGAATTGGCCACTTGGGTGGCCACTTGGTGGGTTTCCTGGGCCACAGGTATCAAATGTTCCCTTTAATAAATAATAATCAAACACAGTACCATCTAATCACAAACATTAATGTATTGTAATTTAATTCTCATAGTAATCTCTTCACTTTAAAAGTAATATTAAGGATTGCTTTGAGTTGATGTTTCTATCAATTAAGCCTTTTTTTGTTTGCTTTAGTTCTTTTTCTTTTTCCATTTTCAAGAAGGGTTTTTCATGTTACCATTGTTTTGGGTAATTTTCCCAAATTCGATTTTACTATGTTGCAATAATTGAAACGAAGTGATTAACTTCACGTAATGTTGAGGGTCACATCTTTGAATAACGACAAAAATTATCTAACCATAAAATTAATGTTGATAAAAAGAACCAATTATTGTTTGAATTGATCTCTTCATTTTTTCTTCCTTTTTTTCTTCATAATGCTACTAACTAAATCAATGTTTAACTTGAACAGGGACCATACTACTGTGGAGTTGGTGCTGATAAAGCCTATGGTCGTGATATTGTAGATGCACATTACAAAGCTTGTGTTTATGCAGGAATTAACATTAGTGGCATCAATGGAGAGGTTATGCCTGGTCAGGTAGTAACTGATAATAGTGTTATCAAAGCATTTCCATGGTGTGATTTGATGAACAAACTTTAGTAACTACTCCTATTCAATTGACCCTTTTGAAAATTAATACAAGTGTTTTATTATTCTCCTAATTAATTGGCTTTGATTGAAAAAAAATCTTAACTTTGTGCTTATTTTGTAGTGGGAATTCCAAGTTGGTCCTTCTGTTGGTATCTCTGCTGGAGATGAAGTGTGGGCTGCTCGCTACATTTTGGAGGTAATACAAAGTTTCATTAATTTTTTATTATTAAGGATTAATTTATGATGAACATGATTGATAAAAACCAATGAAAACATTTTCTTATGTTACAGAGGATTACAGAGTTAGCAGGAGCAGTTGTTTCGTTTGATCCCAAGCCTATTCCGGTTAGATATGTTCTTGTAAAACTTGTTGTTGATGATAACTTCGTAGAAAGATTGAAGCATATATAATTAAAGAATAACTGATCTTAATTATACCATTAATTTATTTCAAGATTTTGACTTTATTCTTACATGGTTGTGTTATTATTAGGGAGATTGGAATGGAGCTGGGGCACACACAAATTATAGGTAATATAGAAGCATATGTTATATATTTGGATTGTTATTGTTTGAAATGTATAAAATTTGTGAGAGATGCAATGAATGGTGAATACAGCACCAAGTCCATGAGAGAAGAGGGTGGTTATGAGGTGATTAAGAAGGCCATTGAAAAGCTTGGATTGAGACACAAAGAGCACATTGCAGCTTATGGAAAAGGTAACGAGAGACGTCTCACTGGAAAACATGAAACTGCAGACATCAACACCTTTTCTTGGGTAAGTTCAAAAAATTTATTTTTGAGATTTTTCACTGTTTTTTAGGTTTTTGTCTTTTGTTGTTTTTAGTCTAATTTGGGTTTCACATTTTCAAGTCCATTGGCTTGACATGGATCTTCTAAATAGGTTTTTCTGTGTGAGTATTTGTTAAAAAAGTTAGTAAATAATGTTGGCTAGACACGATTTCAACATAAATAAATCATAAATCATCTTATCTTTTACAATTTAAGAGAAAATAAATTAAATTTGGTATAAAATTTAATGGATAAATAGTGTTAAATAGTGTCAATTAGATCCGATTTTAACATAAATAAATCATCTTTATCGGATTACGATTTTATTACGATTTTATTTAAGTATAGAAAATAATCTTGAGTATGATTTATTTACGATTTGGATAAATATAGAATTAGTTGAAATCGTTCAACATAAATAGATCATCTTTATCTGAATATGATT
>Ga0099825_1010596_pt1 | contig 10051 bp, 8 predicted proteins | sample SiratroredBW_FD_76838 | JGI IMG/M metagenome (GOLD analysis project Ga0099825, IMG submission 76838) | Root nodule microbial communities of legume samples collected from California, USA - Siratro red BW | ecosystem: Host-associated > Plants > Roots > Nodule | place: USA: California | collected... | reverse complement strand
TTAAAATATTTTTTTTTATTTTTTTAATTATATATATATATATATATATTTTTTATAAATATAAATATATATATATATATATATATATATATATATATATATATATATATATATATATATATATATATAAATAAATAAAAGACCACAGATCCAAATAAATTTTTATATATTATTTTTATTAAACTTTGATTAAAAATTAAAAAAATATAAAAATATTTTAAATCAATTTTTAAATTCATTTTCATACACCCACTTAATTTTCATTTGTTTAAAATAATAAAATTATTTTATCACTTTTATGCAAAAGATCTGTAATATTTTGGAAGAAAAGTAATAATTTTAATAAAAATCAATTTAGTTTAAGCTGCAGATTTATTTTGCTGACAAACTTTCTGTTTAAAGAAATTACTACGGCTCAATCTTTTGTCATGTCATTTATTTCATCTACGATTGGAAACAAATTTATAATTGGTGCTCGTTTTAGATAAAATACTAAAGCAATTGATTTTAAAGGCTCGAAGGAGACTATTTTAATTTGCACAAATCTATTTCAGGCTCATTTCACGTCACTGTAGCTGATGTGTTCACATCAATGATTTCCATAATTTGAATCATGCATTTCATTTTTGAAATATACAAAAAGTGAAAACAATTTAAAATGTCCTCGTATTGTTAAATTAATTTCCTATAGCAGATTTACGTCATTGTCTAAATAATTAGTTGTGATTTGATCTCTGCATTTAAGCCCATGGGTTGTTTTGGAAACTATTTAAATAAAAATAAAGTAGAATGTTATTTTCATACTACTATGTATTATATTTTTTTTTGACACTTTTATGTATGTCATATGTGACGAAAGAAAATAATACTTACTTTAGCTTATTGGTGATAGTTTGTCTTAATAGAAGAGACTATTCTGTCATTTGCAATCTGAAATTATTTAGGTCAATTTGAGAGTGAAAGCTAGATCTATTCTTGCATTACTCTCATTCCCGCGCCGCTGAAAGAAAGAGAATAGAGGAAAAGTGCGATTGGGTGTTCGTCCGGCTGTCAACCCAAGCATCCACTGTCGTTGTGGTGTTTCCGTCCGTGAATCGAAGCTTCACCATTTGCTTTCTTGGTATGCTCTGGACCCTAAACTGAAACCATTGTTGCTATGAATCATGCTTCCTATTTGTTTTGGTTGGTGTGCATGACTTATTTTTGTTTCCGGTTTCGTTCTTGATACATGTATAAGTTTAAAAATAGGTTTTTTGTGTGCCCTTTGGTTGCTGCTGTGCTTTTTGGTTGCTGGTGTGCTTTTTTGTTGTCGGTGTCCATCTTTGCTTCCTTTATGTTTAGATCTCGTTCAGAGGATTTGTTTTTCCTTACAGGTTATGCATGTATGCGAAAAAATGGTTTCTTGCTGTGATCTGGGTTGCTGGTTTCCATCCTTGCTTCCTTTACGTATGCCAATGTCCTCCTTCTACTAAAAAGTCAGTTCTTGAGGGGTTTTCTGTTCAGTTTTCTTCTGTATGCCACATTCTTACTGAGCAAACCACTTAGGCCAACTGAGCAAACCACTTGTGCCCAGTGAACCACTTAAGTGACAGGGCTAACCACTTAGTCCTTCCACCTCTGAGACGTGTGTGGGTGTTCCAAAATTATACCCAGCGAACCAGTTATGTGACCTGAGCTAACCACTTAGTCCTCCCACCCCTGGGGCATGTGCGGGTGTTCCAAAATTGTGCCCAGCAAACTACTTAGCTGACAAGAGCTAAACCACTTAGTGCTTCCACCCCTGGGGCACGTGTTGGGTGTTCCAAAATTGTGCTCAACGAACCACTTAGGTGACCAGAGCTAACCACTTAGTGCTTCCACACCTGAGACGTGTGTGGGTGTCCCAAAATTATACACAGTGAACCACTTAGGTGACCTTTGCTAACCACTTAGTCCTTTCACTCCTAGGGCATGTGTGTTTTCCAAAATTATACACAACGAACCACTTAGCTGACCAGAGCTAACCACTTAGTGTTTTCACCCCTTGGGCATGTGTGGGTGTTCCAAAATTGTACCCAGCGAACAACTTAGGTGACCTGGGCTAACCACTTAGTCCTTCCACCCCTAGGGCACGTGTGTGTTCCAAATTTATACACAGCGAACCACTTAGTTGACCAGAGCTAACAACTTAGTGCTTCCACCCCTGAGACGTGTGTAGGTGTTCCAAAATTATACATAGCGAACCACTTAGGTGACCTGAGCTAACCACTTAGTCCTTCCACCCCAGGGATATGTGTGTGTTTCAAAATTATACACAATGAACCACTTAGCTGACTAGAGCTAACCACTTAGTGCTTCCACCTTTGAGACATGTGTGGGTGTTCCAAAATTATACATAACGAACCACTTAGCTGACCAGAGATAACCACTTAGTCCTTCCACCTCTAAGACGTGTGCGTGTGTTCCAAAATTGTACCTAGCGAACCATTTAGGTGACCTGGGCTAACCACTTAGCCCTTCCACCGCTGAGATGTGTTTGGGTGTTCCAAAATTGTACCCAGCGAACCACTTAGGTGACCTGGGCTAACCGCTGAGTCCTTCCACCCCTGGGGCACGTGTGGGTGTTCTAAAATTGTGCCCAGCGAACCACTTAGGTGACCTGGGCTAGCCACTTAGTACATCCACCCCTAGGACATGTGTGTGTGTTCCAAAATTGTACCTAGGGAACCACTTAGGTGACCTGGGCTAACCACTTAGTTCTTCCACCTCTAAGACGTGTGTGGGTGTTCCAAAATTGTACCCAGCGAACCACGTAGGTTACTAGGGCTAACCACTTAGTCCTTCCACCTTTGAGACGTGTGGGTGTTCCAAAATTGTACCCAGCGAACCACTTATATGATCTGGACTAACCACTTAGTGCTTCACATGCTGCAACTTTTTTTTCACTACACGTTACGTATTGACTAATGACATAATTTGCTTCTTGACATGTCTTTTGCAAGCATAACAATGACAACTGCTCTAAGTTGTGGATCTAAGGTATTTGTCCTAATGTCGATGTTAATTATTTAAAAATTATGATAAGTTGTATTTTTTTGGCATAAATAATTATTTTTTTTTTGTACTATGTAGACCTGTGTTCGACATTGTTGTAGGACAACATATCTGAGACTTGCTAATACAATGCTTAGGGAAGACTTAAGGCTTCTATTGCCAACACTCCTTTTGCATGGTTGATGTACCTTCAAGGCAAAGTCAAATTGAGCAGGAAACTGCTAATAGAGTTATACACACGTTGGGTTGAGAGGATGGGAGGTTGTTATTTTCAGAAAGAGATCCAACATTTCAAGGAAGAGTTAGTTGGCAGATGGGTGACCCATGAGGATAACATTCACCGAACGAATATATTGTCAAAGATTAATAATTAAGTGTATATTGTAAACAAAACAATATTGTTCTTTCCTGGGTCAATGTTCAAATCACATCTGTAATGGTATGACTGAAGTTCATTTAAATGTGACTTAGTTAGCTTATCATGTTTTTTCATAATGGATTCATTGTCAAATATACTAAATTTATATCCAGTTTCAATACTTTTATCCAAAAGTTGTACCCATCGAACTGCATACATTAACTCGAGCAACCACGTGGACATTGGTGTATTTAATGTCTTAATTCAATTTTCATTACCACTTATTAAGGACGAAAAATTTTAAATACAGGTGTCGCAACAGTCAATGTAGCAAATCACTTATATGTACGTAACAAACCACATAGATAGAGTGGGATGAATTGACACTTGGGCCTTTAAATACGGGTGTCGCAACTGTCAATGTAGCAAACAACTTATATGTACGTAGCGAACCACATAGATAAAGTTGGATAAACTAACACTTGGGGCTTTAAATACGGGTGTCACAACTGTCAACGTAGCAAACCACTTAAATGTACATAGCGAACCACATAGATAGGGTGGGATGAACTGACACTTGGGGCTTTAAATACGGGTGTCACAACTGTCAACGTAGCAAACCACTTAAATGTATGTAGCGAACCACATAGATAAGGTGGGATGAACTGACACTTGTGGCTTTAAATACGGGTGTTACAACTGTCAACGTAGCAAACCACTTAAATATACGTAACGAACCACATAGATAAAGTTGGATAAACTGACACTTGGGGCTTTAAATACGGGTGTCGTAACTGTCAACGTAGCAAACCACTTAAATATAAGTAACGAACCATATAGATAAAGTAGGATAAACTGACACTTGGGGCTTTAAATATGGGTGTCGCAACGGTCACATTCACATTGGGCAGTAAAATCTCACTCAACCCTAACAATATGTAAAGTTTACAAAAGTTCTCAACATTATTGTCATTTCGATATTTTTCAAGCTCATCAAAGATCATCTTCACAGAAACATGTCCAAATAGAAATAACCGCCTAATATGGGAATCCAATGGTTTATACTAAGATCAACCACAAATGGACCTATTCGAAGACCCAAAATTACACAAACATCTAAGGGTGCAAATGAAACCATGTCAGACCTTATCAGAAAACCTCCCCTCCTCACAATCTAGCGTGTGCATAACTCTGTCAGCAATTTCCTGCTCAATTTGACTTTGCCTTGAAGGTACATCAACCATGCAAAAGGAGTCTTGGAAGTAGAAGCCTTATGGTCTTCCTTAAGCATTGTATTAGCAAGTCCGAGATATGTTGTCCTACAACAATGTCGGACATAGGTATACAGATCATAGAAAAAAAATCATTTATGTCAAAAAAATAGAACTTATCACAATTTTTAAATAATTAACATCGATATTAGGACAAATACCTTTGATCCAAAACTTAGAGCAGTTGTCATTGTTATGCTTGCAAAAGACATGTCAAGCATCAAATTATGTCATTAGTCAATATGTGGTGTGTAATGAAAAAATAAAAATAATTGCAGCATGTGGAGCACTAAGTGGTTAGCCTAAGTCACATAAGTGGTTCGTTGGGTACAATTTTGGAACACTCACACACATCTTAGAGGTGAAAGAACTAAGTGGTTAGCCCAGGTCACCTAAGTGATTCGCGGGGTACAATTTTGCAACAGCCACACATGCCCCAGGGGTAGAAGCACTAAGTGGTTAGCCCAGGTCACCTAAGTGGTTCGCTGGGTACAATTTTGGAACACCTACACATGCCCCAAGGGTGGAAGCACTAAGTGGTTAGCCCAGGTCACCTAAGTGGTTCGCTAGGCACAATTTTGGAACACCCACACGTGCCCCAGGGGTGGAAGGACTAAGTGGTTAGCCCAGGTCACCTAAGTGCTCCGCTGGATATAATTTTGGAACGCCCACACACGTCTCAGCGGTGGAAGGGCTAAGTGGTTAGCCCAGGTCACCTAAGTGGTTCGCTGGGTATAATTTTGGAACACCCACACACATCTCATAGGTGAAAGGACTAAGTGGTTAGCTCTGGTCAGCTAAGTGGTTCGTTGTGTATAATTTTGGAACACCCACACACGTCTCAGGGGTGAAAGCACTAAGTGCTTAACTCTGGTAAGCTAAATGGTTCGCTATGTGCAATTTTGAAACATCCACACATGCTCCAGTGGTGGAAGGACTAAGTGGTTAGCTCAGGTCACATAAATGGTTCGCTGGGTACAATTTTGGAACACCCACACACGTCTCAGAGGTGGAAGGACTAAGTGGTTAGCCCTGGTCACTTAAATGGTTCGATGGGCACATGTGGTTTGCTCAGTTGGCCTAAGTGGATTGCTCAGTAAGAATGTGGCATACAGAAGAAAACTGAACAGAAAAACCCCCAAGAACTGATCTTTTTAGTAGAAGGAGGACATTGGCGTACGTAAGGAAGCAAGGATGGAAACCAGCAACCCAGATCACAGCAAGAAACCATTTTTTCGCAAACATGCATAACCTGTAAGGAAAAACAAATCCTCTGAACGAGATCTAAACATAAAGGAAGTAAAGATGGACACCGACAACCAAAAAGCACAACAACAACCAAAAAGCACACCAAAAATTATTTTTAAACATATACATGTATCAAAAACGAAACCGGAAACAAAAATAAGTCATGCACACCAACCAAAACAAACAGGAAGCATGATTTATAGCAACAATGGTTTCAGTTCAGGGTTCAGAGCATACTAAGAAAGCGAACAGTGAAGCTTCAATTCATGGACGAAAACACCACAACGACGGTGGATGCTTGGGTTGACGGCCGGACGAATGCCCAATCGCAGTTTTCCTCTATTCTCTCTCTTTCAGCGGCGGGGGAATGAAAGTAATGCAAGAATAGATCTGGCTTTCACTCTCAAATTGACCTAAATAATTTCAGATTACAAATGACAGAATAACCCCTTCTAATAAGACAAACTATCATCACTTAAGCCAAAGCAAGTATCATTTTCTCTCTCTTTGCCACGCAGGATGTCATTTGACACGTAGAAGTGTCAAACAGGAGTATGATGCATAGTAGTGTCAAAGTAACATTTTTCTTAAATAAAACATTACAACTTAATTTTCTATTTGTTGGTCTATATTAATAAAAAATAAAATTAAAATGTTTTTACTTATCAAATTCAAATATTTTTGTTGTTCTACTTTGCTCATTTTATTGTTTTATTAAATTTGAAAATCAAAAGAAATTAATTGAGACCACATCAGCAGGTTTTATTTTTCAAATTATTATGAAAATATTTAAACATGATTAATTATTTTAAATCAAAGATATTTTATGCTTTTTAGATTATGTATGGAAATAAAGTTAGCTTAATGCAGAATTAAGAATAGGAGTTGGTTTTTCCTAGTATTAGATAGTTAAGATTATTCTTTTTAACATTTAATGACTAATTTGTTCTATAAAGTTGTACATAGAAGTACAATCTCAAGTTGAAAACGATTAAAAAAAAAAAAGAAGAGAAATACATTGCGCAATATATTAAAGAAGAGAAAGTATAATCTATTTTTGTCATATTGAAAAAGGTTAATATCGATCATTAATAAATGAAGAACTACCCATGAACATGTTTTGGTAATGTTTTGATAAATTATAAAGAAAGAGAACCTTATATTTAATAATTTTTATTTTTCAATTTTAAGTTTTAAGCGTTTCATAATTATATTAAATGTGTTGTTAATTATTGTATTATTAGATAATTCATGGATTCACCAAAGTAAAGAAATTCCAATATATTTTAAGGTGAAATATTAGTAGCTCGAGAGATTTTAATAGGTGAAAATGTTTTCCCTCTCCCTTAATAGTCTTAATAATCTATTATGTACAATTTCATATTTATGTACAAAGCTGAAGATAAAATGAATTTATGATATAAAAGACTAGATGTTGAAATCCAAGCGCATTCTAAACCATAGGTTCCTCTATGCCATCTTTGTTTTCAAAGTCTTCACACATTTTGTGGTGAATGTTGGTGGTGAGTTATTTGATATCATTCACAAAACAAATAAAATCACTAAGGTCATATTACATAAAAGGGATTTTTGAAAATGTTTATGGTTCTTAGCCATTAAAGATAATGAAAAGGATGATAGTGAAGTTGATGATCAAGGTGTAATATAGGACATTGAAACCACAAGTGGTTCTAAGAAGATACTCCCACGATCACAAATATCATTGAATATCTACTAATAATGAATAAATGCACTCCTTTATCTCAATTTGAAAAACTTATGCTATTCAAGTTATATATACTTGTTGGTAAGCATAAGTCTCATCGTGAGTTTTGTGCATCAAGGTTCCAACATCTTGACAATTAGCTTGAAAAAAAATAATATCAAATAATTTAGCTACGACTTGATATGGAGACTAGCACATCATTGTTGTGATTATAATTGAAGAATAATCTAATAAAGAAAGAGGAAAGAAATTAGAATAACTCCTAACAAGAAACATGACTAGAAAAGAGCAAGAAGAAAAAATAAGAAATAAAAAGAAAGATTTACAAGAGTGAGACTTAAGAAAAATTGAAGAAGCAAATAAACAAAGTAACTTGTAATTTTAGGAGATTGTAAAATACTCTAAGAACATCAAATAATATTCTATAATATCATAGAAATACAAAAGTTGAAAGGTAGAGACATGAAGAGGAATATATGTAAGAGTAACTTCCTTCAATATGTCACTTTCAAGCATGTGTGATAGTTGTATTACATCAACTATCACTTTCAAGTGCATGTGATAGTTGTAACTACCTTCACGTATCACTTTCAAGTATATGTGAAGATTGTAACTACTTTACATTACTTTTCAAGTATCTTAGACATTCAATACACATAAACAAAGATTAAGAAGTTATTAGGAAAAAAATCCAATAACTGTGATTTTTATTAAGTGTTTAAATACAAAAACGATAAAATAAGGATATCCATTAGTTGTTAGAAAAATGGTTTGTTCAAACAACAGATAATGTAAAATGCAAGTGTTTCATTTTTCAGACGATACAATATTGTGTTGTCTTCCTTTACATGTGTGTTTATTCTATGTTGTAGGGAATGTTTGTTGCTTTCATCAAGAACATCTGTTCAAGCTCAAGTCACACCAAATGATCTCTTGGACAAAGAGCCAAAGTTGTTTTCTTCAATAACAAATTGAAACAACCACATTTTAACTTTAGTTGAGCTATATGCCTGTGCACTTTTATTATATTATGGTACAAAAGACTATGGTACCTAGGTAATAATAGGTCAGCTCTTTCTCCTAACGTACTTCATCAACATTATCGTGACTTGAAGCATGCTTTTGGAGCTATTAACAACTAATTTCGTCAGGATAAATAAAATTTGTTTTAAAAAATAAAATATATATAAAAAATAAAATGGAAAAAAAAGAAAAAAATAAATTTTGTAAAAAGAGGAAGAAAAATAAATAAATAAAAAAAAAGGCAAAAAATGAGTATTAGGTCTGTTTTAAAATAAATTACTAAGTTAAAAAGAGAAAAAGTTGAAAAAGACCCAATCTAATAAAGGGTTCATTTTGAAAAAAATAAAACAAAACAATAGTAACCCGGTGATAGAGCCCAAAGCGAAAAGGAATGTGAGGTGTCTGCTGTTGGCACCCCATGTTCCCATTAATGATTTGCCATGTGGCCTGGGGTTTTATTCAAGGTCCCGACATTTCATTCATTCACTTTGGATGCAACATTTGTTGTGCATGCCTCTCCTTCTCTCATGGGTGTAAAGGCCATTCAATTCCCCAGCATCAATGTTTGGTTACATCATCACGTTGCTTTCATTCACTCCACACTCTCATTCACTCCTAAATTATGTGCCATTGATGCATGCAGTCGTTACAGCTCTGCATCTTAGCCCCTGCACTCTCTCCTTCCATGGTGGCTCTTCATCAACGAATGCATAACTCACTCTCTTCTCTCTACAGTTACACTTACGTTCATTCTGCTCAATCGTACCCCATAAGTTATACCCATTCATTCTCCATCAAGGCATGCACGAGTCTCGACATTGCCTTCTCACATTTACTCCATGGTTGAAGGTTATTGGTTCTCCCTCAATACGTGCAGCAGTGCGGCTCTGCATTTCAACTTCTTTAGTCTCTTATTCATTCACTGTTTTCGGTCCACATTCATTGGACCCATTTCATCATTAAGGAGCCGTTTATGGGTAATGGGGCTGCTATCTTAAAAGGATTTTTATTCCTAATCAAGAATGAAAAATGGTATTGGGGTCAAAGTAAGTATAAAAGCCAATGCACCGACAGTAATTTTGGAGGATACGAAGAAACTCGGAGAAAGCGAAAAAGAGAGTGAAGGGAGTGAAGGACAAGAAGAAGTCGAGAGCTTACGAGAGTATTTAACAAGAGAACACTTTGGCAAAGAAGGCAAGAGAAGCAAAGGCAAGACTGTAAGAAGGAAGGGAACCAACCTCCTGCGGGTAGGTAACAATTTCTCATCCCCATCCTAAATTTGCACATGCTGGACTATATATATATATATATATATATATATATATATATATATATATATATATATATATATATATATATATATATATATATATATATATTTATATTTGTGTT
>Ga0099825_1010589_pt1 | contig 10057 bp, 2 predicted proteins | sample SiratroredBW_FD_76838 | JGI IMG/M metagenome (GOLD analysis project Ga0099825, IMG submission 76838) | Root nodule microbial communities of legume samples collected from California, USA - Siratro red BW | ecosystem: Host-associated > Plants > Roots > Nodule | place: USA: California | collected... | reverse complement strand
TAAATTCAAATATTAAACTTAAACTTAATTTTGCTAAATATATTTTATTACTAAATGTTAATTTAATTTAATTTTTCTTTTCAAAATCAAACTTACTTTTAATTTAGTTCAATATATAAATCTTATACAAATATCATTTTTTTATTTTAATTTAAACAATAATCCTCTCAACCATTATTATTTAATTTCAAATTAACTTCACATTTGTTTCAATTTAATTTCAATCATTTTTATCAATAAATAAAACCACTTTTGTAACTGTGCATTTATTTTAGTTGAACATTAGCAATACATCACAGGTGCCAAATAAAACAAAAGAAGAATGGGTGGAGAATATTAACCATACTAAAATTGTACAGTATTCTTACTATATTAATTAACTCATTAATTGAAATATTAGATGCACAATTTCATCTAGTAAACATATCCGGAAATAAATAAAAAAATGTACCATTTCAGGAATTTAAAAAAAAAACTACACTAGTTTGAGAAATTTGCCTATATATATATATATCACTGATTATAGTTTATAAGTATATAAAATGAGACTAGGTTAAAAGAATAAAATCTGATTGTCAAGAAAATGAACTTAATCTTTGTATTTTATCATGAAAAAGTCTCCTTCTGTCTTTCAGTCTTGTCCTTTAGTAAGTATTTAAATTTAATATATAAATTCTAGATTTCTAATTTTTTTTAATGTTGTTTATTGAATATGCACAAATTATTTTAAAATTAATTAAACTATAATAAAAAATAAGTAATTTTGAGATCAATTTATCAATCTGGTATCAATTTTTACCAAATATTTACATACTCAAAAGGAAAAGTCAATATAAATCTCAATTTCTCAATTTATATAACCAAACCTTCTAAATGAAAATATACATAATATAAAATAATAAAATAAATTTAAGATTGGATAATGAACACACATTCAAATTCAAACAATAATATAAAATTAACCAATGAAAGATTAAAAAGATAAGTAAGAGAGATACTAAAATAGAAAAAACTTATACAAATAAATGTTATTTTGATAGAATAATAAGAATAGATAAAAAGTTTAAAAACTTTAACCTTTATAACCTTTATAATTTATTTAATATTTAATATGCTTTTAAAAAAATAAAAATATCATTAGAAGCATTGATTAAATAATATTTATAATACTAATATAAATATAGCAATCAATTAAAATATTTTAAACTTTTAGTTAAAAATTACTTTTAAGTATAATTATAAAATTAAATATATTTTTTAATTTAATAATAATATATTAGTGTTAATTTTTTTAAAAAGCTTAAAGTTCTTATTTTACTTACTTATACCTTGACTCAATCTATTTTAACTTGAACATGCGTACATGTAATATTATATTTTAACAATTAAATTTATAAAAAAATAGGTCTAGATAGTAATTCAAGAAGGTTCGATGAACTTGTTATAACTATCACATCAATTATTTAAAAAGTAGTTTTTGAAAAACCTCATATCAATTATTTAGAAAAAGGTTTTGAAAAACCTCACATCCAAATTTGAATTTGAATAGATAATATATATAAAAAAAAAAAAGTCAAATTGATTCAATGATAATTTCTGTCTAATCTTAAAAGAAAACTTGATAAATTACAATATTTCAAATGATGAGATAAAATAGAAAAAAATGCTTTATCCCATAATAATAGAAAAAATTACTTTATAATTGTTTATAGAACTAAATTAACTTTTCACTCTTAGTCATTAATATGTAGAATAATTCTTTATTTACTATTTAAAAAATGATTTCAAAACTATACCCTCTTAACCTATCCCGCACATAAATCTCCTGCACTTTACCGATTTTCATTATTATTACAATAACAACATGTTAATGTGTTGCAATTTTAAATATAATTTTTTTATGATTTATATACACTAAATACGACAATATATTTATAAAATATTATTAAAACAATTTTTTTATTTGTAATTATAAATTTATCATCTTATACATAAAAAGTGATAAAAATATATTAATATATTATGAATAAAATTAGTTTATATTAGTTTTAAATTGTATAAAGTAAGAAATAATAATAATTTTAATATTACATTCAATTTTAATATATTTGAATTAGTATTAAAAAATGCATATTTTATCACCTTTTTTCTTTAGGGATAAAATTCCTATTTGCTATGAATTAGATAATAAATTGTTTTACAATTATTTAAAATCATAATATCAAAATTGATAGATAGAAAATAAATTATAAGCATATACGATAAATTATAATTATTTGTAATAAAATATAATGTTAAAATGTAAATTATTGATTGAAAATTAAAAATAATATATATTTATCTTATTAATCTTAATTAATATATATTACTTAATTAAATTATGTATCTAAAAAATAATTATCTTAACTTAAAGTATTATATTAACTTAATTGTATTAATTCATATTTTTCATTTTAATTTTGAACTAATCATAATTAAAAATGAAGGCAAAAATAGTTAAAAAAAAGTCAAATATTTAAAATTAACTAATACTTTTATTGCAACTAAAAAAGTCATCATAATTAAAAATTTGAAATCACATGTAAATATTTTTTGAATATAAAATTCACATCTAAAAAAAGCACTCAAAAACATATACTATAGTTGATCGAACCGTTAGTTTTACCATACCTTACCGATGAAATATACATGAAAAAGAAAATGGTAGATATTTTTTCTTAGAAAAAAAAAAGTTTCAAGATTGACTTGAACAAGTAAATTAAGTTTAAGGGTTTATTAAACTTACATTTTTTTCCCATGTATATATTTTACTTTTTTCTTTTTATTTATATTACTACGAAACACCTTATAACTAGATGAATACAAGTTGAGCAACGGGCAGTCTTTATTTATTTATTTTTTAAATACATATATATATATATATATATATATATATATATATATATATGTATATATTATGTTCTATTTAAAATTATTTTAAAGTAAATTTAGTAAAATAGTTATAAAATTTTAAATTACATTATTTTTTTATTTTTGTACATCATAATAAGTATATATTTGAATTATTTAAAAATTAAATAATATTGAAGTTATAAATAAAAGAACATAGATAATATTATCTTGAACATTGAAAATTAATTATAAAGAAAAATAAAAATCAATATTTTAATATTGTATTAATAAATATTATTTGCTAATTCTATTTCAGAAATAATAACTTTTAAACTATTTATCACTTGGTGCTTTTAATATATGTTTTATTTCCAATTTTGTAAACATTTAAAACATTCTGAAAACAATCTAATCTATGCAATAAAGAATCTATTAGTCAAAACTGGTCTGGTGAGTAACACTCATAATATTGTATGTGAAATTTATTACTTTATGAGATATAATAGACAAATGAAAACTTATTGCTCAACCAAATAAATGACATTATACTCTAATTTTAAAATACATATATACTCTTCTTATTACATTAAAAAAATAACAATAGTATTATTTATTTATATTTATACTACAATTATATAATAATAAATTAATAATTTTAGTTATATATTTTATAACGATTTATTTATATATTAAAAACTTCTGTTTACATTTTTAATGATAATTTATAATTTTTAATGATTTTTTTTATGATATTTCTAACATATAAAATTTTAAACCATTCAATTTTTTATGTTTATATACAATTATTTATTTTTCTTATATTTTAAAACTTAACTTTTAGTTTTTATAATTTTTATTTAAGCTGTTGTAAATGTGATAATTTTAAATAAAAAAGATGAGTGTCATTTATTAAAAGTATAAAAAAAAGTATAAGAAACATGTAATTTTAATACATTTATGACAGAATAAATATCTATTTTAATTGTGATGTGGGGTCTTATGAATTAGTTGTGGTTGAAGCTGATCTTGCAGCATAGAAGTGTGTACATTTTTTATGGGAGTTTTTGCAGTGGGAAGAAAAATGTAATGTAATGTAACAGGTAAAGTGCAGATATGAAAATTTAAAAAATTAGGTAGATGATGATGATGAGTGCAGAATTGAAATATATAGTGACGAAGACATAACCCAGTAGAGAAGGCAAATTAAGGTTCTATGCCCCATCTTCACGAGGTTAGTGGAGAAATAATAAAGTTTCATCTTTCCTTCCTTACACTGTACCCACACAACTCACTGCACCCTATTTAAGATTCTTGTCCCACTCCTATATATTTCTTCTAACACATTCACCAAATCATTCATACCATTTCAATTCAATTTCTTGCATTCAATTCTTCCCCAGTTTTACACATGGATGATGTAAATACCTTTACAACCTGTGGGGCCAATTCCAATTTCTCTTTTCTTCTCCAAATATTTTATGTTAGATACAATATATAGATAAAAATCATTTCAATCTAAAACTTCAAAGCATGCCATGCATGGTGAGGATAATTTTCAAATATTCAAGCTTAAGATTTTGAAGGAAATTTAAGCATTTATGGTTTGAGTTTGAGCCAAGTATTCCTTAATGATATTGCATTCTAGCATATAATTTTGAATAGCCCCTTTGCACCCTAAGAAAAAAAAAAAGAAAAAGAGGAATTTGATCTTAATAACCTAAAGTGCAGACCAAACTATATAAACTAAGTATGATAAGTGGTGGTGAAATAGTTTAATGAGTAATGAAGGAAAGAAATAGAGTGATGGAGAGAGAGAAAGAGAGTAAGAGAGAGGTGTTATAGTTGGGATTGGGTAGTAACTGCGGTGACCAGAAAAAAGCTTCACGAGATACTTGGGATTGTATTACATATTTTTAGCTTCCCTCTCTTAATTCTCACTACTCTTTCATTATTGGATTCTCCCTACACTTTTCTACCATCTTCCTAATGTTGCACCACAAATTCAAATGTCCCTAGTTTTAATGTCAAAATCACAATTACCAATTCTATCTCAAACTCTTTTCTTCTGCCTCCACCTCCAAGTTTTGCAATTTCTAACAAACCTTATCCACCTATTTTTTTTTTTAATTTACAACAACTAGTGTAACATGGAAATGCTAAAAGTTTATTAAACTTATTGTTGGTCAAGAAAATAATACGCGTGTTGCAAAAATAAAATACACTGATCTTACTCGCTCACACATTTATTCATTAATAACAATCCATGATTTGTTGGTTTTCGTTACATGATTTTTTTTTTCACACAAAGTTCTTTGAGCTAATTGAAATAAAAACGCACTGAATAAAAATAATCCTAACGAAATATGTGGATATTTATAAAAAAAAAAACAATTTTAGTCACACAAAAATATTATAATTAGACATTATTCCCATTGCACGCAGGAAGGTATATATAGCATTTTTTATTAATATAGATAAATACAAAAAGGTCAATATATTGCTTGAAGTAGTCCATTCCCCGTAATATACTCATTCACCTATATATATTCATAACAATTCATGTAAATTATTCAGCTTCACTTGAGCAATACATAGGTAGTTGTTAATTATACACAGGAAAATGGCTTTGCAAGCGTCAGTTTTGGCTTCTCATATGTCATAACCATTGCATTTATGATGTGAATTAGACATAAGACACTTATCCAAATTCCATTTATGGTGATATTAAGTTAATTACATGCATTTGACGGAACTTAATTAGCAACTCTTGATCCCAAAAAAAGAATACATAGAAAAAGAAAGGAAACAAATTAAGCACCTTGTAGGGCTACTACTACATATCTACTATAGTGTAAGATTGGTGAATTGGACAAGTTGGTTATTTTGTCCCCTAGTGCCAAAAGAGTTGGCTTTTGCATGTAATGACAAAACTTTTACATTCTCACAGTTACTCTCATACACCAAGAATGGTACTATATAGACAATAGCCTAGGTTTCCCACGTTATTGTAATCAGATTGAGATTGCAGAAGAATTTTTTTTTTCTTTTTTTTTTTTTTGGGTTTGTGTCAAATTATATTCACGTGCTCGCAGTCATTTCACACGAGCGAATCACAAGTTAGCATAAGTTTTTTAATGTCATGTGTTTAGTGTTTGTTTGAATTAGTGTTATAGAGTGAGATTTTGGCCATGGAAGAGTCTTTTTGTTTTGGAGTTTCTTCAAAGTATCTGTACAATACCGGCTAAAAGTAATTCGGATGATGAGAGTAAACTACACTTCCAAAATTTATCAAACATGTTGCCAAATTACTAACAATAATTTTTAACGTCCACTTTCATTGTAGATTTTGTTGTTTCTAACCTTTTTAATCACATTCAACGTGAATCTTTATCTTACACACATCTTCTTCCATATGTTTTTGTGTTTCAGTCTTTTATTTTTTTCTAAATCAATTGATGTTTTAGAGTCTCAAGACACAATTAATTGATTTTTCTATTCTGAAATGTATGAAACATCCCAGAATTAATTACTCGCAGCTTCACAATGATTAAGATTTTTTACATGGATTAGAAACATCAAATAAAAATTAATATTTTATTAAAAACTGAAAACATCAATTATTTTATATTTGTTACAAAGATTTCAAAGAATGAGACAGTGACAAGTCTCAGAAAGTTCAGTAAAAATTTGAATGGTGAGCAGAATTTGGAGTAAGAATTTGCATTAGATAAAGACTTTTCCATCGGAATGTATATTTATCAAATATTTTTCTAATCTATGTACAATTATATTAAATACAAGGAGAATGTTGTAACTAAATAAGTGAATTAGATTAGATATTTAATCAAATTATAATAGATAAATAAGTATAAATTAAGTTTATTGTGTCGTATCGATTTAGAATTAGTTTTTTTAAATAGTATCAAAATTATTTAGAGTATATTTTAATTAAATTTGTTAAATTTATTTTATTATTAAGTTTTTCTTACTATTCAAATAATATCAAAATTATTTAGAGTATATCTTAATTAAATTTAACAAATTTATTTTATTATTAAGTTTTTCTTACTATACAAAAGTTATTTTATAAAATTGACTTGGAATACAATCCCGTCAAAAAAAGATTATTTTCAGTGAAGAAAAAATTATATAGTAGAAGTTGACCAACGTTATGAAACAAACGCAAATATCTATGAGAGAAAAAATAAATAAATTCATTTAAATGGAAGGGATAATGCAAACGTATACCTAGATTTCGGTTAGAAAGTAAAAAATATAAGTAATGATAATTTAATAAAATTAGTGTTAAATTTTGGTTGATTGAACTAAAATCATGCTGTAAATGTATAAAAATTATAACTAGCGTAGAAAGAGTATATAATATGAAAAAGATAATATTAATTTTTATTATAATTTTATGCTTATTTTCATAATGAAATTAATTTTTTTTAGTTTGAAACCTGTTAAATCTATGTTTTTATCTTTTTTATAAATAATTTAGTTTTTATTATAAATAATTTATCACTTAAGTTTTTAATTAAATTTTACTCTAAATTTCTTTAATTTTGTTAAATAATTGTACAAGAAGAGTTATATAAAGAAGACTAGGATTAGGGTCATAAAGGATGAAATAAAAGATAATTTTTTACGAAGAGGCTTGTGCTTGGTGTCACTTTAGCTAGGTCATGTATTAGTTGGACCGGACACAAATGTCGTTGACCTAAGTCTTTTGTGTATTTAAAGAATTATTTGCATTAGGGTTAAGCACTATAGAAACTCCACTCCATTTCATTTGAGAGTCAGACTACACTTGGAGTTAGAAAAATGTAGCCTTTGGGACAACAATTAGGATTTGGAGGGTTACCTTTTATCCTCTTTGTGTATCAATCTTTTTCCATTGTTCACTCTTATCATCTTGTTGAGGTTTGATGTAATTAATTGAATTCTCATGTAATCAATATTGAGTTTATATTTATGTCTTTCCTTTCAGTGTTAGTATTTTGTTTATGCACTCATTGACTATTGTGTTGATTCATTACTTAACCATTGATTCTTAGGGTATTGGAAAATATAATTTGTAATATGGATCTGAATCAAAATACTAAATGAATGCTTGTGTCTAAGAATAGAGCATGATTCGTTTGTTGTTTTAAGATCCTTGTGGCGATTGCAAGTTTTAGGAATTGACAAGTAATATATAAGCTTAAGCTCATTCACCTAAGAAATTATGGTTTGGATATTATTGTGGGTTGATATTGGCATTTGTTTGGAAAGAAGGTAAATGATTTTATGCATGAGAGTAATGTTTGATGAAATTTAATCCTAACAATTGTAATTCATATTCTATCTATTTTTTTTCACATTCCAATGCTCACAAAAATACATAAATATTTTAATTATGTTTTCATAATTTTATTTTATTGTCTATCAGTTTAAATATTGGAAATAATTTATAGCCTAAATTTTGTATCAATTGGATTTGTTGTTGTGTATTGCGCAACTTTCTTGGAAGAGAACGATATATTTATTACTTGTTACACAAACGATTGGTGTACTTGTCATCATAGCAAATAAATGCTAACAAGTGTTTTATGTTTTTGTGGGGGACTTGTGTTCTAATATAAGGTGATTTTGCATTTATAACTCTTTTTAACTTCATTTTTTTGTTATTTTTTTTTTCACTTTTGTAATTATTATGTGATTTTATGTTTATATTCAATTATTGAGTTTTGTGCTATAATGTTTTATAATAGAGGAATCTCTATAATGATCCTAATCTTATTTTTATCTGGTTGAGTTTTATTGCTAATGTTTGTATTGTAAACCTTTGCTATTAATACATGATCTTTAATGGTTGAATGGTATTGGAAGATACATTCAACTTTTGGAGCTAAACTCAATCAACCGGAGATATGCAACTGCTGGGAATGGAGTGAAATCTTTAGCTTCTTCTTTAGTAAGATGATCTTAATGCGGAGAAAAATCTCATCAAGACCAATAATGGATGTTTTTTAATCCCTAGGTAACCGTGATTAAGAAATTAACTAGGTTAAGTAATAGGAACAAAAAAACATACTTCTTGTGTGATTAGGGAGTGAAAATTTGTTAAAGTCTTTTATTTTTTTTTCTTTTAGATTTTATTTTCTTGTTCTTACTTTTCAATTTTTTTTTAAAAATATACTAACTTGTTGCTCTAGTTTTTGCGTTTGTGTGATACCATCCATCAAGATTCATCTATCAGCCTAGGGAAATCAAACAAACGCTTTCTGAAAGACAACCAAGAGATTTAGATAGAATAAAAACATGTTTCACTGTCCAAATGGAGCCTAACGCATATTTTTCGACGACCACGCTCAACATAATAGGAGTAGTGTCCGACACGATATAAGAATTTTTGAATTTTTTGGTGCAAACCTAAACTGGTGCCCAACACAATATTTGTAGGAAGTGACCCCAACGGGTAAAAAAAAAAGAAATAGAACGTTGGACTTGGGATCCAGCCCCGTTTGTAGAAGGTAAGACGAATGAGGATGCAGATGTTGAAGATGCGGAAGAAAATCATATTCTATGATAATCATGATCTTTTGGAGAATAAACCTTTTCAAGATTTTATTTTATTTTTCCTTTAAATTTTATTTTTTAGCTTTTATTTTCAGTTTTATTTATTTTCATTTTTTCTCTCTAAATATAATTTTTTATTTTATTTTTGAGTTTTTAATTTTGTTTTGATAATAAATTGTATAACTTGACAGATGTGACATATATAATGTATTTGGTTGTATAACTTGAAGTGAGTGTTTTATAACACCAATTATAATTTTTTACTGGTGAGAATTTATTGTGTTGCTCTCTATTGACAATTATAATCTAAATGTGTGTTTTATGTTGACTTTAAGTTTGTGATCTTTTAGATTTTTGCGATTGAAAGTGTATAGATTGAAAGTGTATTTATTTTATTTATACAATTAATAATTGTAGCATATATTATATGACAATTTTTAGTACCAAGAGTACCTAAGTGTAAAATTTTGTGTTTTAGAGTTTAAATTCATTGTGTTTACATAAAATAAGACATTTTTTTATGTTATTATAATTTGAGTCAAATATTTACATATAAAATCTTTTTATACTCGTTTGAACTTTAAGTTTTTTTTTTTTTTTTTTT
>Ga0099825_1010588_pt1 | contig 10057 bp, 4 predicted proteins | sample SiratroredBW_FD_76838 | JGI IMG/M metagenome (GOLD analysis project Ga0099825, IMG submission 76838) | Root nodule microbial communities of legume samples collected from California, USA - Siratro red BW | ecosystem: Host-associated > Plants > Roots > Nodule | place: USA: California | collected... | reverse complement strand
TTGAGTGATTAAAATAAATTAGTAATGACATTATAGTTTGAAACTAACCAGTATTGGACGGCTTTGCATCGTGAACATCTTGTGGTACTTGTGCTACCACATACTTTACAAGCATGCAAATTGTTAACATGGTTACTAATGAAAACTTGCGCTACCATATCTGATTCAGGACTCCACACTGCTCCATCTTCAACATGGGATGCATTAGAACCACTCTCCTGTCACAACTCATATTAATTACCACTAACATTCTTATTATTTGAATTTCTATATAATACATTTGTAGAGAAAATTGTGATTAAATTCAGAACTAATGTATATATAATCTACATTAAGTGAGTTTATGCTTAACTTGTTAAAATATACTCTAAATAATTCTAATTCTAATTCTAATTCTGATACTATATTCATAAATGAGTATATTGTCACAAAACTTACTTGTGAAGTAAATTTTATATTTAATTATATACTGTTAAGTTGGCTATATTTATATTCAATGTAAAGGTGCCATAGAATGCCAATAGATAGAAAAAACTTTTAATTACAATCATTGTTAACAAAACTTTAAATTTGCCCCTAGTTAATTTTTTTTTTCCATTAATATAATTTGATGGACTTCATTGATATTATTTTAAGTTTTCTTAATTCTATATTGCATAGCATAACATGCTAGATTGTGTGGGCATGTTCTCCACTTTTAAAACATGAACCTAAGAGCCAATATGATATATAAAAATATAGTTAAGCTAATGTTTTTGACCCAAACATCAATAAATGCGTTTAATTGTAAATAAATAATAAAGAGGTAAGTTCATGGGCTAAAATGAACCTAATTCAATAGATGAAATTAGTTTATCAAAATTATGATTTAAATTTAATTGGGTTTTTTTAACTTTATGTATTTAGTTTGCTGGTTAAATGAGTTTTAGTTTTACTTTTTAAAGTAATAATAATTATATTTTAATAAATAAAAGTAAATCTCATAAATATTATTAGGGTCATTACATTCGAGATATTATTTAATTTTAAAATTTTAAATTTCTTTTATCACAATCTTTTTCTTTAAAAGATACATTTTAAGGAAATATGATGTTTATAAACTTTAATTTTTTGATAATGTTATACTTTTAGATGTATAGAAATAATTTTACATTTGATCTTAGTTCTCTCAATGGTAAATTTTTCTTTGCGACTGTTTCAATTTAACAATGATCTTTTAAAATATTACAAAATGTTTTAATATATAATTCAATCCTCTCTTTTTTAAATTTTACTTTATTTTTTATCGTTGGTTTCAAATAATTTTTGCTAATTTTATAAAACACATTCATGATTTCTAGTCCAACCTAATATTATAGATATATAAAAAGGTATAATTTTGAATTATGAAAAATAAATAAATATAATCAAATGGATTAACCACCTTTTATTTTATTCTTCCAGTGTGTCTTTTTTTGTATTAATTAGTACCTTTAGGGTGATGTATGCACTATGGCCGTACTCTTTTTTATTTTAAACTACAAGTCAATTGCTTTTTTCCTTACTGATTAAATAGTAATACTAGAATATGGAAGTTGAATATTATTAGGAAAAGTTTTTCTACTTGTCTCATCATTTTATTTAAGATGAAAAATTCTACTAACTAATATTGTTAGGTATTTTTCATTATCACTGAAAAAAATGATTAATATTAAGAAAATTTTGTTTGCATTCTTAATCTATCTTTAAACTTCTTTTTTTACTCAAATTCTTTTACACTTTTATATTTTATTTGTGAGTTGTGAATTCAAATTGCATATATAAAAATATTATATATAATGATCTAACCAAACACAGGAGTTGACATTTGACATTAAACACAAATAGTTATGATAGAAACCTTACCATTTCAGAATTCTCCACAAGCTTTGAGGTTCTTTCATGGTGAATTGTTTTTGCTTTATCTACTGCAATCTCTGATTCACAGCATTCATATTTATGTCTTGATCTCCAATGTTTAATTTGACATTTCATAGAGCTAACAAAGCATAAAAATCTCACTTTAGATGTAGATTCATAAAAACTTAATTTTGTTTAATTTTCTGGTTCAGATTGCATTGAAAAAAAAAAATTAAGTTGTAGATGTACTTGTGGGCCAATTTCTGTACACAAATATTTTTATTAAATTTTGTCAATTACAAGTTGTTGTTAAATTTTCAAATGCTAACTTGCTAATCAACAAACATCCCTATTGGTTACAATATAATTTAAATGTTAATTACTAAACTACTCTTTGTATTAAAAGGACTGAATCTGCAACTAAGATATTGTGACGTGTGTTGTCTTTAGTTTAAATCTTATAAATAAATCAGTTTAATTCATGTCCAGGCTACGGATTTTTACATCTCTACATGTATTAGAATTAATTTTAATAGACTTAATTAAGTTTTAGTTACTTCATAAATTTAAGTATTTTTACTTTAGTTTTTATTAAATCTTTTTATTCTATTATCAAGTATTAAATAAATTTTATTATTTTTATTGAAAATATATTAGATAATAAGGTCGTTATATCTTTGAATGACTTTTTTTGTTGTTGTTAACTACAATTATCATTATCATGAAACTATCGTTATTATTTATGAAAGTAACAACGACAGTCCGTTGTAATTCATGTCTAATTAAAAATAAATAAAATTTATTTAGAAAATGTTCAACTAAAAGAAGTATAAGTTTTTTTATCATTCATTAAAAGAAATTAATAAAGACTTAATTCAAAATACTCAAATTTAAAAGGAATTGAAACTTAATTAAATTTTTAAATATAATTTAAAAAATATTTTAATCATCTAACTGTCAATTTTGAATTAAGGTTGTTTTTCTAAAACAATGTGATTTTTTTTTTTAATTTCAGAACACAGTTTTAAGCTTTTCTTTTTTACTTATTTAAGACGTAAAACACGTGTATTATTAATTATTTATTTACATTAAAATTATGATATTCAGCTAATGTTTAAACAAAATAATAAAGTTGGTGATTAAAAAGTATGTCTTACGAGCATCATAACATAAGAGAGAGTTTGATATTAAATTTTCTAGTTCTTGATCATGTAACTTACATTTTATAGGTGATTTTCATGATCATTTTCACTTAAATATTTATTAACTTCCACAAGCTTCATATATCTAAATCTAATTGAAAAAGTGTTGACTTGAATTCATTAAAAAGGTTCAAAATAAAACTGAAAACTATCACTGCATCAAAGCAAGAATCTAAGTTGAAGTTAATGTTGAAAGACAAAATTAACATTTAAAAAGATAAATGGCCAAAGTATATTTCACCCTAAACTTTAATGAATTTATCATATGTGTGTGTGAGAGAGAGATTAGATCATAAAAAAAATTAGAATATTAAAATTTAATTAAAAAAAAAAAGAAAAAAAAAGATGAAACCATTTCACTGTTCTTACCAATATCTAGCAGTCTTGCAGCGAGAGCACCTTGTGGTGCTGAAATTTCCACAGAAGGCACAACCACCGTGTCTCCTCCCATCATTGCCACCGGACACGGTGGCCCGGTGACAACCTTCCTCATCAAAGTAACGGTCTAACTCACCATTGGGGTGTTCCTGATCTCTCTGCTGGGACTCATAAAATTGTTCCAATTCATTGCTGGGGTGATCCTCCTCATCCAACTCACCAACCTCATTCACATTGTCATTGTTTTCTCTGTCTTCTGTCAACTGATACAAAAGCCACCAGATTCCAATCACAAGTGGGAGTAGCAATATCTGAAGCCAAGTCTTGATGTTATTATCAGAAATGGGTGCTTCCTTTTCTCCCAAACCAAGCAACCAAAGAAGCCAATTCAGGTCCAATGATACCCCATAAGCAGGCATCATCCAAAATTCAAAACTTTGGAGAGTAATTTGTAGAGGGTCAAAGCAGACCAAAAGGGTAAGCTATATGATGAGAAAAAAAGGTGGGAGAGCCTTGGAATGTTGGATGAATGAAGGCCTTTTATATACTTTTTTACTTGCATGATTTTCCATGTTTTTTCACTGAGTTCTTTGCTTTGAATTTTTAATGCTAAAGGTGTAATTACGTAGAAGAAACAAAAGGGTGAACGGGTCTAGAAGTATAGAATAAAGAATGAGTTAAGTGTGTGTGAACATTTTCTGAGAAGGTTTGAATATTTGAGGTGCATGTGGGGACCATAGACCAATCCAAAATCCTATTTTAACTTGGTTTGGAAGCTCATGGGGAAATTGAGAAGGCAATTGTGTTCAAACAAAACTAACTTGGGTGCTTCAACTTTGACTCCAAAACTGCATATTAAAAGCAATTGTCTTCACCTACAATTTGTATTTATAGCATTTGTCTTCATGCACAATTTCCAGGCAGAGTCTTGTTCTGTGATAGATAAGGTACTTTAAGGATTTGAAGAACTGTGAGTAAGGTCTTTGTTACTAACTGCCATGTGGTCCATTTCTTCTCATTTCTTTTAAAATTGAAAGGGAAAAAACAAAAGAAACAATCAACTACAGCACAGCAAAGAGAGAAACCTCTTGCAGCTTTGAACCAAAGTTTTTAATTTTTCTTTTTCATTTTAAAGCTTAGTCTTATGTAGTACCAGGGATGAAGAAGTTGAAGTCTTTGAAGTTAATTATAAAGACATAAATGAATATATGTGTTAAAGGTTTATTTAATTTTTTAACTTTAAAAACTGAGTATGAAAGCGGTATATAATTTCAAAACGTAAATTGATTATTTACTGCCCAATTAACAGAATGCACACCCTGCATATAATATCATACCATTAACATGTAAATTATATTTTAAAAAATATAGTTATTTTATTTTATCTTGGCTTTAAATTCCTATTAAAGTTTGTGCATGTTAGTATTTTAATTTAAGTTCGTAATTTTACAAGATTTTATACTATATGACTAGAGAATGTGAATAACTAAACAAAGCCACTAAAAAAAGGATAATTTCTCTCTTCCTTTTACATAGATTAGATGATTGAGAGTTCACAGGACACATTTTTTTTACTATTATTCATGGTATAATCAAATGGAAAATGATTCATATAACCCAGATAAAAAAAATTATAAATTTATAGGATATATGGTGTGATAAGAGGAGAGATAAGAAGAAAAAAAGTGTTTAATATATATTTAATAGAGGTGTATTTTGTAGTATTATCCATAATTGTGGTGAATTCTGAAAACCTAGATGATCCTCAGCTATCCCTTCAGAATTTTTAGATATTATATGAAATCAATGTCATTTGGATTTTGTTATGCACCTATGACTTTTCAAAGATGCATGCTATGTTTTCTGATTTAAATGAACGATAAAGTATTTGAACTTTCCGCTAATTGAGGAAACTCAAAGGCATACACTTATAAAGACTGGTTTGAATATTTTATTAGCTATGGTCAACATGATCCATAGCTACAATGGCATTCCAATCCTCTAACCGTGCATGAAATTTCAACATAAATACATATAAACAATATGTACATTGTCCAACAACTAAAATAAATTTCTTCAATCAAAACACATTCATGCGCAAATTGAACAACTAACAAGACATGCACAATTTTCTTAACACCTAAACCATCCCTACAATGTGAAACCACCTTTTCCATGCAACATTGTGATCATTCTTGGGCACTCTTCAAAACCAAACCATCAATATTCAAAAGACAGTTATCTTCTTAACCCAGTTTAGACAAATATTTCCATATACAGAAGAAGAAAAATTGAATTTCTTTCCTATGTTAAATCAACTTACATTAACTCTTACAAGTTCTCTTATCCAACTTTTTCAAGAATTGAAGAGATAAGTTGATTTTGACTAAAGAAACTCAATTCTTTTTACTTTCTTATTTTTCTTATGGAAAAATTCATCTAAATAGTTAAGAAAGAATTTGTCTAAACATATCATTAGTTATAATACATATTGTACACGGTTTTCCATTCTGCAATCAGCTGGAAAACACCCTCAGACGATTGGTGATCCTTTGACGGCATATTGGACAGTTAGTTAACCTGGATCCACAGTCTCTACAAGTCTGCATTCCAAAATTGTAAAAATCATAGATAAACTATCCTACAACAGAAGAGAAAGGGACCAAGAATTAATGAGGCTCACCATGTGACCACATCCAAAGGCCAAATCCTTTCTACTTGTCAGACAAATAGCACATGCCTACAGAAAAAATAAATAAATAAATAAATAAAAAATAAAAGTATCATTGTGCTACTTGCTATGCTGCTACCCAAAGAAATAAAATCTTGTCTGCATTTTATGGTCTTGCTTTCAGGTCTCTTACTCCACCCAGAATTTTTTAATATATATATGTTAAAATATGTTAGCAGGCATAAATCACACCTTTTCAACTTACCCACTGAACTTTTTATGTCACCACACCCTCTTGAAGTTTTAGTTAAAATAAGAAGTGCTAAATTCTATTAACATGCTTAATTTAGTTATTGTTCTATTCCATGCTTATTAACCATAAAAATTGTGGCTATAACATCTGTTCCCTTCAACTCAAAATTCAGAGGTTTAGTGACATAAAAAGATTTAGATAAGTTGGGAAAGTGTTAACTGCAGGGGAGTACCCAAAAAAATGTTACTTTTTTTAATAATTTGACTTACTAGAAAATGATAAAGGAGAATATAACGATCATCTAGGTGTCAATCTTATATATACTTGCCGATAAAAAAAAATCTTATATATACCATTTGATTTCTCTCATCATCCATGAAAGTTGGCATATTACTGAGAACACGAGCTGGTGGCACAAGCCTAGAATAAGGAGCTGGAGGAGGTCTTGGAACAATTTTATTTGACCTTCCTGTTACTCGACTTTTCTCCAAAACACAAAGACAGAAGAAGAAAAAATAAATAAATAACCATCAAAGAGAAATTGTAACAAATAGTCACCTGAAAGAAAACCACTTTGCTTCTTAGAAGTCTGTCTCCAAAATGGACCAAAGTATGTTGCATATGTTTTCACTTTTTATGTAATGAAAGTATATAAGGGACCAACCCTAGTAGTCCTAGTTCAATGGCTGCTTTATATTGGAAAGGTATCTCCATTAGTGCAGCCAGAGCAAAAGCAGCTTCTTTTTCAGAGGAGCTTGATTTCTTAGACATTATGTCAGTGAAGTTAACAAACTGCATACAAAGGGAGAGATTATTTTACTATAACAAACAAAGAAATTGCTGCCATTCACAATTTTGAGTTGATTCCATACCTGAAAATTGTCAAAGTCGCGAGCCGGTATCTTGTCATCAAACTTCTTCATGTCATCCCAAGGTCCATCACCAACTCCAACCAGAATAATAGACAGGGGATATGAACTGACATCAGAAAAATTAGAAAACAGAAAATTATGGAATTGGAGAGGTAAAACACTAGGAATTCCTATCAATATAGGCCACAAGCAATTAACATAAATAAGTTTGATACCATGGTCAATCTAAAATTTTAAGGTATTAAACTCTGCAGATCCTTCAGAGAACTATACCTTGCTGAGCAATCCATCTTTCTCAACAAAATACTTCTGTTATATTGGAGAGAAGATGATTATAGTTCTCTTATAGATGAGGCTGACTTCCCTTTTTTTTAATAATTTTTTGAAATTTTTTTTAGAGATTTATCTTTTTATAACAACAAGAAATTAATCTCGATAACCATCTAGGCTTTAATTATCAAATTGTTACATGTACCTTGCATCAGCTATTGCTTTGATAGTCCTTGCTTCTTGTGGACTTAGTTCTCCATCTTCAGAGGCACCATTTGTTGTAACCTTCAAATTTTGAACAAAATTATATAAAGATGGGAATTGTATCACATGCTTACAAACACAAAAGTAATATTATTTACCTGGCCATCTGCAATAATAACTAACACATGGAATTGACCATGACTTTGCTCAACTATGTCTATTGCAGCCTCAATCACTGGAGCATAAGAAGTTGGTCCTTCATACAAAAACATATATATTTCTTCAGCCATGGCTATAGCCTTAAGTTTACCAGTGTTATGTTTTATATTAGTAATTAATGATCATTCGATTCAATGATTTATTCCATAAAATAAGCATTCTTGTATTGTTAACACAAACACAAAATGGAATGGAACTTCTTCTCCACGATTCATTGCACAAAACTATGGATCGTCATTGCTTTAGAAGAAGAGAGGTTGATTATTCTAGTCCCACCTTTCTTAACGGAATTAAAGCGTACCACTTTTTAACCTCGTGTCTTATGTTATGGATAGCCCAAACAAATCAATGGCAGATGTGTCTACCAACACAAACACTAGTTCGATAACATAGATGATACCGCAAACATAAATAGTAGAGGAAAGATGAAGGAAAAACATGAAAGAATCACAGAAAAAATAACGTGGTTCGATTGAAATATTAACGAACTTTATGTCCACAACAGAATCTACTATACACTAAGAAGTTAGATAATCTAGGAAACTGAATAAGATTTTAATTTGTTGCCTGACAGAGAATCTTCATAATTATATCAAAGAAATTATGATATGTTGAGACCTTCTTCACTTTCACAAATCTTTGGGCAATCCTCTCTCTTACGAAGTGCAAATTGATATTACTTTTTTTTATATTAGACTTGGTCATTTGATAATTGTATTACATTTATCGTTTTCGTAGTAAACAGTGACATCCTCCTAGTCTTGCATCTTCAACTCTATGGCTATACTCTACAACTATAAGGCTTCCTTCACCACCTTTGTCATGAAAATATACTCTGTTTGATGGTTCACAAAGTCCCTACCTTATGTAGACTTGCTTTCCAGCTGATTGCAATACCATACGCAGTAAAGACATAACCCGTAAGAGATTTTATAGTGTTAAAACACTAAACATAGTATGAGTCAACAAAACCTTCTAAGGGAGCATCTGTAGCATATCACCTTGCTCTACCATAAATTAGAACTCTTCCAAACGACCCCTTCAAATATCGGAGGATCCATTTACGACATTTCTATTGAACTCGCCCAGGATTTGACATGAACCTGCTAGCAACTACAAACCATTGCATACATAATTAAACCAACAATATTTGCATATGGAATACCATCCATATAACTTTGTTCCTTCATTGTCTTAAGAGATTGTTCATTACTCAACTTATAATGTCACCCAAGAGGTGTGGAAATAGGTTTCAAGATTGTCATCCCAAACAGTTTATAATGAACGACTCTTCTTCCTTCCTCTTGCTTCTTCAATGGTTGAAATGGAATTGGAATGGATATAGAAGTTTGGAGATGATATGAAACTCAGTGGTTTGAGGTGGTGCAGGAGCTTGGAGATGATATGAGACTCACTAAGAAGAGAGGTGAGGCCAACTCTCTAGGAAAAAAGCTTGGAATAGCCATGTTTAGGATTTTATCCTAAGAAGACTCCGGGAACAAGTGAGGTGAAAAATATGCAACATATATCTACTCATTCAAAAGTGAGAAATACAAGATGTGGAGGGTCCTATTTATAACCTTGGAGGCCAACAATTGATAGAGGAGAAGAGTGGGAAAATTTAATTCAAATTCCCTTGAAACAAGATGCATAAGGTGAATCAAGTGTCACTTGTCTACTCATGTTTTTCACATTTGAGCATATGCTTAAAATGTGAGAAGCATGTGCCTCTCTCCCTTTAGAATCGACCTAGGGTTTCTCTTTAGATTAAGTGCACCCAATTGAAACCCTAAATAGGTTACCCTAACCCTGATCTACCATACGCCTTTACAAGTCCAATACCCTATACAATTAAGCCCAAATACATTGTCCAAATATCTTACACTACTTGGCCCAATACAAGACGTAAAGTACCTAATCTACTTTGTACAATATATCACAGACTAAGGCCTAGCCCATGATGATAGTAGCTCGGGCACTGAGGTTAGGACTGCTTCTTCCTGCACCTCCATATCATCTTCCTGCACCTCCATACTCTAGGCAAATTTACCATTTAACCCTTTTTAAAATATTTCATATCCCATTATACCCTCCACCACCCCTTTTATCC
>Ga0099825_1010583_pt1 | contig 10059 bp, 1 predicted proteins | sample SiratroredBW_FD_76838 | JGI IMG/M metagenome (GOLD analysis project Ga0099825, IMG submission 76838) | Root nodule microbial communities of legume samples collected from California, USA - Siratro red BW | ecosystem: Host-associated > Plants > Roots > Nodule | place: USA: California | collected... | reverse complement strand
ATTTCTGTGTCACAAAATATATCTAAAAACATTAATTATAATATATATATATATATATATATATATATATATATATATATATATATATATATATATATATATATATATATATATATATATAGTATTGTGAATCTTGTTTGTAAGCAATGATGTAAGCAACGCCTTAATTTATAAAGAAGGATACATATAAAATAGACAGAAATTTTTCTTGGACATCTGTAAACAAAAGAGAAAAATTATATATGTAGAAGGTACATTATCCAATAAATAACGAGATAGACATAAATTAAGGATGTCAAGTGTTTAGGTGTCAAAAAGTAATAAAAAAAATAGAAACCCTTCTTGATGAAAACAAAATAAATTTTCTTTTGCTATTTATGAATGAAATTATCTAAGGAAATATGAAAAAAGAAAAACAATAGCAACTCTTTGGTGTTTAGTTTTTCACCCGACATACTTTAACTCAATTAATTATAGAAAATTTCATTTTTCTCTATAAACATCTATTCAAACCGATATTAATAAAAAGGCCAAAAATAATTTTTATTTTAATAAAGGGAAAAATACTGAAAACAATAATATATGGATTAATTTTTGCCGGCTGTTTATATTTGCAGTCATAGATACAAAAACATGTTGATAAACTACCAACTATAAGAAGACTAAATCAATCGATATACATAGAATTTAACATTGAAAATAAATATGTTACTCTTCATAACTAGTATTAGATATGAAAGCTAAGGGAATATATATATATATATATATATATATATTTGACTACATCATAAGGAGTCTGGTTTTCTTGTTTCAGTTGCATCGTATCTCTATCCTTTGTTCGCAATCAGCATTTCTTAGCATGGTAACTTAGCATATGTCATACAAAAACAGTTATTTTAAAGAAAAATTAGAGATATATCTATTTACTTTTAATTTTCATGAGTTAAAAGTACAATATATTTCTTGTTAAATTAAAAATAAACAAATTAACATTTATTAATTAAACACCAATCTTTTTTATTTTCTGCATGATAAAAGACATCAATATCTTTACCCTCTTTTGTTTTCTTTCTAGTATTGATACTAGGTTTTCCCTAATTACATTTAATCCTCAGGATTTGATTCTTACGTAATGCTATCAAGGATAATTAGTTTTTCACATTTGTAAATGAGTGTGAAATTTCTTGTGGAGTTTTCTTTTTCAGCAAATTTTTCCTTGCAAAAAATTGTGAGAAATCTTCTTGTGAATTTAAATTTCGAAAGTAATTTCTGTATATGTTAAACTTATAAGAAATTTTGCTAGTAATTTTTTATGGATTTTGAATTCTCGAGTAATTATTTTGCAAATTTAAAATCTATAAGAAAATTACCTGCAATTTTTTGTATTTTTTTTAATATTTTTTTGTTTGTTAATATTATTCATATTATTTAATTTGTTTCTTTTTCAGATAATATGTTTTTCCGGAAAAGCCAAACATTTTTTTATTAAAAACCTTTAAGACATTTAATACAACTCCATAGACGTTTGAATCTTTTGGGTGTAAGTTTCAGTTTTTGCTTAATTAGAATTTCACACCTTCATAAAATTATGCACATAAAATTAGAGTATAAACCTCTCAATAAACATTACCCAAGATATTTCAACCCATCGTTTTAAAGTTCAGTTTGAATGTTAGAAGTAACTCGTGTCATGTAGTGGGATGTGGGAGTGGAAGAATCAGATCACGTCAAGGAGAAAGTGAGGAAATTCTTTGAGAAAATATTTAGTCAACAGGATCAACATAAATTGGATGGAGTAATTTTAAGCAAATTTCTAGAAGGAGAGTGATATGTTGACAAACAAGTTTGTTTATAAAGAAATAATATAGGAGTGTAGTAACAGTGAAGTTTGCATTTATTTATAAATTATTGAAAGTTTTTTTAGTCCATATAAGATCTCCAACACACTCTTCTTATACTAAAACTCTCTAACTCATACGTGTAACTATATATTAAGGGTGATCCAATAACGAATGACTCGATAGGTCCAACAACCTTATCAAGACAAGTTCTATATCATCTTAAGAAGTCAACTTTAAGCCTAACTAAATCTTATAAAATTGGCTTGTAAGTTGAGGTTTACATCCATTTATAAATTATTGAAAAACTTTTATCTCTACTTGCTGTAGAATTTTCTATGGTACCAACTCTTTACTCATTTTTCTAATTTCAAAGATTGATTACCGACAAAAGTTAGAAGACTTCAAGTCTATTTTACTAATGATATGTTGTATAAAATCTTAGTAAAGAGGATGAAGAAGATGTGGTCACAAATCATTGGCCTGGCCTTTAAGGAATTTACAAAATAGTGTATTGGTGAGATGGAAGTTAGGAGGAAAATAAATATTTGATCTTTAAAAGTAAAACATGAGAAAATGTATGAAATTTGTGGATCTAGTAAAAAAAAATAATAACGTGTAAGAAATGAAACTCACAAATTTGATTCTCCAACAAAATCTTCTTCAAAATAAGAAAAAATTTAATTTTGATGAATGAAAGCTCAACAAATGATTTCAAGATTTAAAAAGTTATTCTTGCAAGTGGATCATTTTTATTATAATAACAAAGAGTACCATGATCAATATTATATTCTTCTAACAGAATTATTAAATACTTTGAACTTGTATTTGAACTAAGTTAAATTCTTTATAAACAATTTTGGGACTAATGGAATGGATAAGAAACTGATTGAAAGGTACGAATATAAGTTAACAAGAAGTTGCTCATCATGTCTTTTATTCACATAGGAATATCAGTAGTGACAAAATCCAATAAGGAAAAAATATATGGAAAATAGTCATTGCTATAAATTCCAAAAAATTATCAGCTTGGAAACACAAAGAAGTATTGTCTTTAGACAAAGAGAATATGTCTTATAGTTTCTCAACCTTTGTTGTTTTTGTCTTTTTTTAAGGTGTCAAAAGTTGTCAGGAAGATTGTAAGCATCTAAAGTGAGTTTTTTTGGGACAACGAGCATAGAAAAATATATATTGGGTGAGTTTGAATATGATGTGTCGTCTGAACAGCCAAAGTGGATTAGAAATTAAACATATAAGATTTTTGAAAAGATGGTCTTCAAGCAAGTGAAATTTGTTTCATCAAACTAAGATGGTTTCTTTGACATCATGAAATAATCGAAATTAGGTACATGATCTAAAGTAGTGTACGAGCTTGTTTGAATATGGGAGAAGACATTATGTAGAGAAGGTGCAAGAACTATCAAATGTGAGGCTAGAGAAGCAATTAAGAAGTGGATTTGGAGGGAACTACATAATAAATTTTGCATGCAAGACGTTGTATTGACAGCAGAGAGGAAGCCAACAACAAGAAGATTTACTGAATTTGACTTGAAAAAAAGCTCCACCAAAATTATCTTGTGAGTGCTTATGGATAGGTTTCATATTTATGGTACATGCAAGGACGTAGATGGCACATGGAGTATGAGATCAGCAAAAGATGGAGTAATGAAATACTCTTGTGGTGTGCTTGGAAACATAGGAAGTAATGTGTTCTAGAGAGGAGTCATGTGATTAAACATAGAGAGTAATGTGCTTGCAAAGCGTAGGATAAACGGAAGGTGTAGAAATGAGAATGTGCAAAACATGGAAATGGATGAACAGTGTAGGGGTGGGGATGAAGGGCAACCTGGGGGTTTAAATTTTTAACATTGGACTATTTTTGTTTTTTCAATTTTACTATGGAGGTGCAGGGTGATATTATGGAGGTGCAGGAAGAAGGCGTATTAAGACACCTTAATACATGGCCCCGAGCCTATAAGACAGGTCCAAACAAACCTATACCAACATACAAAGAAAGGTAATGTGATGCTGACGTAAGATTTATTTATCTTATTCGGATGATTCACTAACTTGACCGAAGACCTGCAGAAATCGAGTAATTGCATGGTTAACCAATCTTATAATAACACTATATTTCATATTATAACTTAATATTTAGTGTCATATAATTAAGGATAGGTACCCTTATACTTTGCTACCCTCTTTTGTGAAGAATTATTTCTGGTAAAGAAATAAGTCGGTATCATAATTAAAATAAATAATATCTAAAATTAATATAATAATTAAATAATTAATTTACAAAAAATAATTTAAAGAAATTCTTGTTAAAGATATTTATTCCTTTCATTTACGTACTCATTTTATTTCTAGAGATAATTGAATTTAATTTCAACTTTCACTTAGCATGACAAGCTAGTTTATATTTTTCAAATGAAAGAAAGTAAATTAAATATATATTATACATAGTTTATCTTATCAGTTTTTATTCATTGTGAATCTATTTACACAACACCTCCACGTACTTAGAATCTATTACCACGCTCTACATAATACTCCTACAAGTCAGTGATCAAAATAAAATTATCAATTAAGACTAATAATAAGCTTTAATATCAGTTTGTTGTCCTTCTAGTGATGAACCTAGCACAAAGAACAGCAAAAGATATAATATTATATTAATTCCGAATAAAAACAATAGATAACAAACAACATACAAAAATAATTAGTTCTATAGGGTTGGACATCCATCAAATAAACTTCTTGAACATATTTATAAAAATGCACTTGACATATATTACAATGATAATATCATGTGTGACTTTTGTTATTATGCTAAACAATATAGATTTTTTTTTCCTAAAAAGTGTTAATATATCTACTAGAGTGTTTGATGTTATTCACATTGATATGATGACCGTTAAATGTTCCTTCTGAACATGATTCTCATTACTTTTTATTATTGTTGATGATTATACAAAACTTACTTAGATTTATTTAATAAAAACCAAAAAAGAAATTAAACTTCTTCATAATTTTATTACATACATTTAACATAAGATTAACGAAAATATTAAAATAATTAGAACTGATACAATGAAAGAGTTTTTGAATATAAAGAATTTTATAAGAAAGTAGAAATAATCAATGGTTAGGAAAAATCATTGACATATACTTAATGTTACATCTTCTAAAATGTTTGGTTGCATCCTTTCAGTACTACCATTCAAAACAATCGAACCACACCTTATGCTAAAGCTAGAAATGCATCTTTCTTGGTTTTAAATCGGGTATCAAACGAATCATGTTAAAAAGTTATAAACTTGTCACTACCACACCACAAAAAATCACTGTAGTGAAAGGGGAAGGGACGAACACGAAAAAAGGAGACAGAGATATTAGCTAAGGGAAGACAAACCAAGACAGCGTGAGAAAACAAATTTAGGTTTTTCCTAGGTTTCCGCAAGAGAGAGCAAACCATAGAGTGAAAGTGCATAATTAACAAAGTGACCATCAAAAAAGCAAACAATTTGGTGATTTGTGCTACAAGGGCGAAAGAACAATTGAGGTTGCATATTATAAAGCGAGACAGAGGATTGCACGAGGTCTGGTTCGTGTTAGAATTTTTTCATGCAAAAGTGAAATTGAGAGTGAAAATGCAAAGGACAAACTACAAGAGAGTTTGTTTTACTATAGATAAACATTGGTAGATTGGCATTGTACTAAAAAAAAAGTTCAGGCTACTTCATTTTGGGTCCTTTCGGACAAGTGAAGATGAAGAACCTACGAAACAAAAATCACAATATGATAGTTTGGTGGATATTACTTTAGAAAGGACTAACGGAAAGTGTTGAGGGCGTCAACATTATTCTGGTCATGTGGCCTAAAAAAAACATAAAAAAAAAATCTATTTCTTATATCTATAGAACACTTTTTATAACTTTTTTTAATTTGTCACTCACTTTAAAATTGGTTAATTATTTTTTTTTATAGCAGACTAATAATCACCCCTGTCGGAGGTATGAATCAAAGAACATGTATAGAGAACCAAAGCTAAAGTAAATTTACATTCAAAACAAATAACTACAATAGATTAACCTAAAATGTAATGTCTTAATTTTTTTGTTTATTTTAGTTTAACAATAGAAAAATAATATTTTCCTTATTTTTGTCTAAGATATATTGTATAAATTACAAATAATTAAATTTATTACGCATTTTTAAATAAACTTATACAACTGCATCATAGGAATTATATTTGAAGTGAATTTTGTGAGGTGAAATCTTTTACTCATGTCGAGATTATCTAACTTATTTAAAATTATATATTGAAAGGTAACTTGTAATATGAAATTATATTTTTTAATAGAAAAAAATAATATAAATATGAATACTTTACATGTGTATCAATCTTATTACAAGAAGAAAAAATTCCTCACATCTACAAATGCATTAGAGAGCATGTAAAAACTAACTTAAAATTATAAAACACAATGACTCATAATATTTTTCATATCATATGAAATCCTTTCATAATTAATCCTTGAATGTCCATTTATAATAGTTGTGCCTGTTTACTTGCAGCCACAACTCAATCTAGGTCAGAACTCTTAAAATAAATATTTCTAACAATGTAACGGACATAAGATTCAATCAGAATAAGTCAAATGAACTCTCTTTATTCTATGTTTTAACCTGTGTCAATCACTAATCTGAGCTAGGCTAAAGATCTTCATACTATCCACAACCCCGTTTCTAAAAAGAATCATTTTATTTTTATAAATCCGTGTCTCAGTCATAATAGCCACCCATAATATTTTTCATAATTGATTACCTTTTGTGGTTAACATCATAGTTGAAAATGATGATAATAAGCAAAATGGACTCATGTCTAACAAAGAGTATCCCAACACATCTCTTACAAGCATCCCACACTTCCTTTCTCATTACGCAATTGATAAAAAGATGTTGAAGTGTCTCATTCACCCTCTCTTACACAACAGACAGAGGTACCTTTTTAAAAATAACTCCTTTAAAGATATTGATAATAAAGGAAAATCTATCTAACAAAACTTTCAAAACACACATTAATACTAAAGACACCACTTTTAAAGTCCAATCCTGCTAATAATAATGATGAATAAGGAATGGTTTGATAAAGTAATAATCTTATAAGGATAAATTTTAATATAATCTTAAAAAAAATAAACTTAATTCAACTTTACAAAAAACCAAATTAAAAGTTTGTTTCATTTATAAATTATTAAAATATCTTAATTTTTAAAAGTTAAATTCGCAATCATAAGGTACAGGATGTTTCCATTTAAATATACATTGCTTTTTAATATACCTTGATACTACTCAAACAAATCCACTCAATAATTCCTTTTCATTTAGTAAAAAGGTGTTGTCCCACACATGCATGATATATCCCATCCAATAAATGCTACTAAACTTACCATATGACTATTTTTTTTTTCTTTTTTTTTTAATCTGCAATACAAGATGCGATACCGTGTGCTACTGACACAAACTCCAACCATTTCTTTGTTGTTTGAAATTGAAATTAAAAATATTTAAAATAAGTTTGAATATTTTTTAAATCCTATAAACAGGATAGTATTTACTTTTAATCATTAAAAAATAAATCTTCGTTGTTTAGTCTTTTATGAAATGTACTATGTATATAATTCTTATTTTCATAAATTAAACAAAAACAGACACATCTTTATAAGCACTTAGAGGACAAAAGAGAGATAATTTATTTTCAAGAGATTAAAGATAAACTTTATCTTATTTTCTGAGACTAAATTCATGTTCAATTCCTTAAAACATCTCAAACTATGTGAAGTGGAACAAAAAAATTATACTTGAAAGAGGACATCTTGACTGGTACTTCAGAAACTTACTAATATATTGAACCATGGTACACTTACAGAAAAGAATGAAGACATAAAAGCTATATATTAATTGTTTCATAAATCTACTAATTAACTGAAAAAGCCTTGCAGGTTATAAACATGATACAAAGAGATAGGAAGGTAGAGTGGAAAGAATAAGGAAGAACTGAACTTATCTATAAATTTCTATTTGATAAGATAGAGAAAGAGAAGAAGGAATAAATTGAAAGTGACATTTAGGCGTAGGAAGGGGCACAAGCTATGCAAGCAAGAAAGAGAATGGCAGAAGAAGCACCATCCTCTTCCAGATTGGAGCTGCTCCTCTTGAACTTGCTAGCTTTTCCTTTGTTGCACTGAATTTGCAGCAGCTGTTGCTGATTCTGCCCTTGTGCTTGCACTTGCTTGTTCTTCTTCATTGCTTCTTCCACTTTAGACACCATACTTTTTTCTTCAGTGAGGCTAAAGCAAATTGGAATAGAAAATTAGGAGGCAAGAGAGAGAATATTGTGCATGGAGACAGCCCTACATGCACCTCCCCTTTTATAGACTTTTCTGGAACCAAAATGCCCTTGGTAATAATAATACAATGTATATTTGCCAGTTTTCACTTACTTCAAGTGGTATAAGATAGGGCCCTATTAAAAATGAGACACCCCAACCAAGAAATGTGTTTTGAATGTATCCAAGTTGTAAACTTGGAATGAAATAGTACCATTGATAAATGACAACTACACATAGCATACCATTTTCAAAGACAGATCCCCAATTTTCACTGTTATGCCAATGTTTGATGGTAAATTTCCTAATCTACATTGTCTAATAGAAAAATAAAATGACACCTAAGCTGAAAGAAATGATTCACAAAACAAGACATAAAATGAGAGTTTTGAAAGAAGAGAAAAACAAAAAATAGGTGTATAGTGATTGCATAATTACAAATTACAATGATCAATGGGATTATGTGCAATTGCCAGACTAGAACTTAAACTAGGGTTGTCCTTATCATATTATTGACATTTAAGAAGAAATAGTAATCATCATAATTGAAACAGCATGTGCATAAAAAAGGGCATGATCATCCGGTTTGAGCGTTGGATTATTGATGATGTAGAATCAAATTAGTAATAAGAACGATGTTTTATAGTTCATAATTGAAATCAATGATTACACACAAAAGCTCATACGAAGTTGTCATAAAAAAAAAAACATGTATACAATTCAAATCATGGCAGAAATTCTATCACTTCAATGAAGTCCAATTATAAGGGATATATAATATGAAAGAGGTCACCATTTTCTTTTATATAATTTGAGAGTATCTACAATTTCTATTAAATATCTAAGTGATTTCTGTCCTCATTTAAGGATAAAGTTAGGTCTGAGTTGGATTCTTGGAGAAAATAGTTTTTTTATTAGACCAAAATAAAATTACATTTTCAATGGCTCTACAATTTTATTTGTGTAGAGTTGAGGTTTTGAAGTGTAGGGTTGTTTAGTGGGGTATTGATCATGTGAGCATGTGCCCAAGTTCTTGTCCTCTTCTACTCTCATGTACTTTCTTTGGACCCATTGGTTTTCTTTGTAACTAATAATAACAACAACAATAAGTAGCCGTGGTATGCGGATTTTGTTATGCCCCACTTCTATTTTAGTCACCTAATGACCCAAAATAATCATTAATAGCCATATACTAAAGCTTGTCTGTGATGACAAAACATGTTACGCATCTCTAGCTCGGTTCATGAATTTACCACTGCAACTATGCCCCTACATCTCCTCTTCATTTCACATGTTATCGACTGAACTCCACGTGACCCTTTTGTTTTCCACCAACCATGACTCATAATTAATGTGCTCATGTTGCCACTAGTCTCACACAATCTCTCTGGGTCTTTATTATTTATTGTAAGTTCCTCTTTTAGGTTTGACTTGGTCTTTTTGAAAACATAACTTCCTTTGTCAATTTATTTAAATGTTTATCTAATCTATAGCCATATATAATATGTATATTTAATTATATTTTAAAACTACAACATCTTGGTTACTAATCTTTTGATAATGGTAAATGTACATAACAAAGAAAAACACTACCATAGAAATGTACATTAAAAGAACATTTGTGGGTAACTACTCTTAATACCCCGCTAACACACAAAAGTCATGGTAAAATATTAAATAAACCGAAAATGAAAAAAAAAATGTGTTTAATTTGTTGAATGATGGTAATATGAAAGTAGTGGAAAGTAATTTCACACTCTATATCTTACAATAATACATATATTTTATTTAAATAAATAAATAAATATATATATATATATATATAT
>Ga0099825_1010582_pt1 | contig 10060 bp, 6 predicted proteins | sample SiratroredBW_FD_76838 | JGI IMG/M metagenome (GOLD analysis project Ga0099825, IMG submission 76838) | Root nodule microbial communities of legume samples collected from California, USA - Siratro red BW | ecosystem: Host-associated > Plants > Roots > Nodule | place: USA: California | collected... | reverse complement strand
TATATATATATATAGCTAAAAAATCCTACAATTTTGTTTTTTCTTTTTACTACAAGTTGTGAAGTGAGCTCTTCTCATAGTAAATATATTCATAACAATACACATCACACAATATATGTTTCTAGAATAGAATGATTTAGTGTTTGAAATAATAAGTCTTTATTTTTAAATTTTGAAAAAGGAACATTGTTGTTTAAGAGATAAATGACCATAAAATAAGCTTAGTCTATACAACCAACATCTTCACTTATATATTGATAGGTATATATTGATCTATTTATTGTTATCTCATTAGTGGTGTAATCTGATTTTGAAAAATATGTTAGAGAGAAAATAGAATATTTATAAGTTGAGGAAATAAAATTTAAAACAAGTAACAAAGATGAGTTGTTTTAATTCTATTTATAAATATTAAAAAAATATTTTTCTTAATTTTGAAAGCATGTCTCTTAACTAAGTTGAGTCTTAAAAAAAATCCATTAGATAATAACTACATTAACTTGGGTCAAATGGCTTTTCTTTAAAATAGTTTAATGGCTATATAATGTTAATATAAAAGCCTTTATTTGATAAAATCAACCAATTAACATACCATATATAATTAATTCAATTGATAAACAGCTAATTATATTTATCAATTCAATTCCCCTACTCATAAGACTTTGTGATGCGTATAAACTTAAGCAAATCAATTAATGTTTTGTGGTAGTTATCCTCAGTTTTTGGTCGTTGATGCCAAAAAGGTTACTTTCCACAGAACAGTGTTAATGTGTGTGTGTGCTATTATTCAAAGTAAGTGTGCACGTGTGGTGTGGAACAATCCACTTCCAACTTAGGAACATCACATATCATATCATAAATACGTTGGACCTACTTTCCATTGCTTCATGCAACTAAATTTCACTTTTATTTTTCAAACAAAATTTTGAGTTTGAGTTTCTTTTAAATAGAAAAAAAAAAAACTTTGTTATATAAGTTATAAGATTAGTATGTTGAGAAAACATTATGAACATTTTTTTAACTACAATACTAGTATAACTACAAAATGAATAATTATTGTTTATATCTATCATTAAAGAATAAATTGATGAATGCTTTATATATATAACAGATAAATGAGTTGGATCCAGATAACTCCCAAGTAAGAAGCATAAGAAAACAAAAGGAATAAAAGATTAATTCAAATGTAGAAAATTGGGAAGGAGTTAAAGAAAGAAAGTGGTCAAATATTGATGATAGGAAAGTTAAAAGAGCATATATTCTGCAATCTTTAAAATTGTTGTCACTTTTAGACTACGTTCAAAAGTTTTGATAATTTTTCCATGTGACATCTTTTGGCATCTTTACCTTAAACTTATTTTCTACATATTTAACACCGACGTCAAATGCGCGGTGGCTTAGCTGCAACCCATGTTTTTAAAATACACATTATATATAATTTGGTATATTTTTTAGTGTGAAGGCTTTGTATTAGGATGAATTACAATTTTGATGTATTGGAGCATATGTTATTTTTTAAGTATAAATGATTTTTAATAAATAAAGGTTAAGATTATAGATTATATTTAAGTATATAAAATTATTAAGTATAGAGTGTTTTATTATATATTTTGTATAAATGGCATGTGTGACTTTTTGGTAGACTTTTAATCATAAATTTATTATGATTTATATGGTTAATTAAATAGTTAACTCACTGTTTAACTTTTATTTGTAACTGTGTTTTAATATGGATGGGGATGTATGTTTTAGAGTTGAAAACAAGTTTATAATGATTTGTGATATTTTATAATTATGTTTTTAATTTATGATACTCTGAAAGTCATTTTAATGAAACAAAAAAGAGAAAACAAGTATAATGGTCTTTAATGATGTGTTTGGTATTGAAAAGGAAGAATGATGGAGAGGATACTATTTTTCATATATTTTTATTAATATCTATATCTCTTTGTCTTTTATCAAATCAATTAAACAATACATTTTCAAAATATTATATATTTATTTTTATTCTTCTATATAAATAAAATAAATATTCTTTCTTTGTTTAATAAAAAGAAAAAAAAATAGACAAAATGAAAGAGAATATATATAAAGAAAGCATATTAACTAAAGCGGGGATGTTAAACAGCAATTGCAAAGTTCTTCCGGTTCTCGGTGTGCACTGGGTTAGCCCAAGCTTTCGAATTTTTTAATTTTTTATTTATGATATGCTGGGCTCAGCCCTACTTTACTGGTTTTTAGGTCCAAGCCTGCTTTTTCTTTTTGATCTTCAAGTTTTGTTGGTGCAGTATAATGACGAATTCTTTCAGTATCCCAATAGTCTCATCCAGCACTTCTTAGGCTATGAGAAAATACAGCTATACCCTTAAATGATAAATAGGAAAAGATGAGAATATCCTTCACCTCCTTCATTATAGTTATCCGCTTTATTCTTGCTTTGTCCGCTTCGTTCTTTTAATCTTGCATCCGCTTCAGTTTTCGTTTGCACTGGATCTGATTCTCCAGCATCCGATTCATCTGTATTTGATCTTCACTGTCAACAATCCATTAAGAAAAGCATTCTATGCGTGTTGTGGAACTCGGAATCGCAGAGTTTGGAGGAGAATTTGCTTTAATCTGAATTAAAGCTTTAAACAAGTGAAAAATAAATTTTTTTTTATGTTTATTAGCAATTTGTGAGTGATATTGATGATTAGAATAATTAATTTGATGATTGGGTTGCCGTCGACGATAAATCTACTTTGGAGAAGACGGACTTTGTATGAACCGTATGAACCGAATGCCCTACGTCCGGTTTACATTTTAGAAAAAAACGAAAATGTGAATTGGATGAGGGCCATCTGATTTATATTTTTTTTTTCAAAATGTAAATCGGATGGGATGATAGGGTGTCATTCGGTTCACATTTTCATTTGAAAATATGAACGGGATGGAAAGCATCCGGTTCAATATTTTTTTTAAAAAAAAAACAAAAAATCCTTTTGGTCATGTTTACGAGAACAATTTTGACATTTTCAAAATTTTTGAAGATGAGGGTATTGGGGTTCTGAAAGAATCCGTCTAACATAATTGGCTCAGCCCAATACTACTTCTTTTCAGCTATTACTTGTCACACTTGTTTTTTTACTTACATACTTTCTCTAACTTTTCGTTACCCTAAAAATTGGCTCAGCCCAATACTACTTCTTTTCAGCTATTACTTGTCACACTTGTTTTTTTACTTACATACTTTCTCTAACTTTTCGTTACCCTAAAAAATGTCTTAGTTTAGCTGTGTGTTTTTTTTTTTCCCTAAAACTATTGGGCTATAAAGGGTGCAATGCCTCTTTGGAATCAAATAGTGCAAATTGTTTTGGGGATTGATACAAAATTAATCTCAATTTTCAATGATTTTAGTTTTTATATTTTCTGAATGATACAAACCCTAGATCCAACATAATATTTAAAGTATCATTAAGAAATAAATAAATTAATTAAAATATAAAACGAAATATGTGTATAAAATTAAAAAGTAGAAAAGAATTACAATTTTTTAAAATTTAGAAATTAAAAGCAGGGAAGAAAAAAAAAATAGGACACTGAAATTGTATTTTAACCAAATTTAATTGCCTCTCATTGTGATATCCCAAATACAATGTGATGCCACCATCAGAATTCATTTTATTGTAGATATAAATATTTAAAAGTGTAAATAAATAGAAAAATAGCATGTATTTTATCATTATTTATAGAAAAAAGATAAAATAATATGCAAATAATCCTTCCATTATGTTTTTCTAACTTTTCTCTTTTCTTTCTCAATGGTTTTTCGTTTTTATAATATTTTCTAAGTATTTAACAAACCTTTACACCTATATTAACAAACCTTTTTATGCATTCTCTTTTAGAATACATCTTATACTTATGGACGTATCAACATTCGTACGGACAAACATTTGTTGTATTTTCTTTCACCACAACTCTCACACTTGTGAGTCCATCCACAAGTTTAACCCTAAAAATAAAATTTAAAATTATAATATGAAAAAAATATAGTATTAGCAATTAAATAATATATAATCGACTAAATTCAAGTAATACATTTTTTTTAAATATACATATTGTATACACAGTTGAATCAATAAATTATGAGACCATGTACCTCTATACAAAAAAATTAAAATTTATGCAAAAAAAAAAAAAAAAATCGTGGAAGAGGAATTATGAGATGACCCTTATCCTCTTTCTGTCCATGCTCCACACTCCACTGTGTGTGCTTGTAATAGAATTAAGTGTCTCTTCAATGATTGATTATTGCTTAAAATTTTAAATCATATTTATTCATATGAAAAAAACTTCACTTGCTATCTAACTTCTAACATGTGATTTTGTTTTGTTTTCTAAATCACAAATGTTTTTTTTATAGTAACAATCATATTCAAGCTGAATAGACCAACGTTGTGTTTTGTCCAAATAATATCAAATATAGCTTTTTTAGGGTTTTGAATTTAAGTATTGTGAAGAGAAGAAAGAGATAGAAAGAGTATTTATCCACGTTACACTTTTTTTCCATTCAGAAAATTGGATGAAAAAAGAATTATATATTGCAAATGAGTTTCTTTAATCTCCTTTTGAGGAAAAAGGAATTGAAAAGAGAAAATAAATATGATTGAAGACAGTTCTAACAGGGAAACCTTCTTTTGTATATCCATTAAGATGAAGAAGAAAAGCACAATGATGAGAGACAAAAAAGAAAGTGAAATGTAAGAGATTTTGAAATATCAGTTGATAAGCTCAATAAGTAAAGTCAGCTTCTCTTTCTTCACAAAACAATAACTTTATTGTTCCAACATTTATCCAATCTTTAAGAATAACATGGGACCCATACTTCTTGTTCCTCATCTTTTAGGCTTTTCTTTTTCTCACAATTATATTTACATCGTTTTCATATTTTCACTTTTGCAAGTTCTGAACTCAGTATTCTTCCCTTTTTTCAGGTTTTATCTACAATTTGGTGAGAGCTGACACAACTAATTTAGAGAATTAATTTTCTTAACAACGAGTATAGTTGATTCAAAAAAAAAAAACAAATATAAGTTCAAGGACTCAAATTAAAAAAAAAAAAGTATAGAAACCTTATTCAAAAAATGTCATATACATCAATATTTACAAACTAATTTACCTAAATATTTTTACACGGTCAAGTGATAAAAAATTAGTGATAAATATGATCTTTAAAATAAATGTTATAAAACCACCGTATAAAGGATAATTTATATATTTGACTCACATTATACATTGTCATGAACTATTTATTTTAATTTCAAAATTACATCAACATTTTGTGTTTTTTTTTCTCCCTTTCATGATTACTATTCATATTACTCTCTACCAACTCTTGGTCATTTTTCTTTCTACTTAGTTTTCGTTTTCTGTCATCAATTATTACAACTATGAACTATGCCAGACACATGCATTGAAATTTAACCTAAAATATTATCCTCACCCTCGTAGAGTAATACATACATACATATATATATATATATGTATATATATACTATTATATAAGAATATACTTATTTTGATAACTACCTTTGTCTCCACTTCTATCAAACCATCATATCCTTTAACTATTCTTAAAACTACTTACTAAAACAATTTACTACAACTTATATTTTTATCTTATTTTCTATATTTTTTGGTCAATCTACTAGATCGCATATTTATTATTTTTGTAATATTATGATTAATATTGACCTGATGATAAATTTTCTCACATGAAAGATCAAACTAATCTCTTCTTTTTCTATGTAACCTAAGCTTTCTTTATTTTGTTTTATAACAAATATATGAAGCCTTAGTTTATTATAAAGAGTATTGCTTGTAAATTTACATATATACATTATACATGGAACTCATTATTAAGATGGATAGCACGAGAGGCCACATGATGAGAATTTTGAGCACAAAAGATAAACAAAAGCTCAAAAGCAAGCATGATCCATGATTACTCAGAAAAAAAAGCATGGAGATTGTGTTAGGTCCATCTTTCTTTTTGTCACTATTTGGTTGCCCTTTTGCAGAGTGAATATCCATGTGGGTGAAGGGTTATTTATTTTGGTTTTGGTCACCCAGTAAGTGAAGTAACCTTTCCCAATTAATAATTAATATCCTAATTAATAAAAAAACAATACAATTGCACCAAATCCCACTAGGGCAAACTTTTGACAAATTTTCCTCGTAGGGTCTTTTCCCAAATTCATTATTTTGTTGGGTCACTTTTCATCGGAAACACTATTCCTAACAAATCAAAAACCACTCCAATGTCATATAATGCAGGCCAGGGCATGAACTGAAAGGGACAATAGAAATGCTGTTTTTTTTTTTTTTTTAATCTCCCTTTTCACATTACCATTTAGTGGCATAAATTACTATTTTATGAACGATATAACTTGGTCTCTTAAGATTCTCAATTAATCTCATGCATTTCATACATGTTATCTGGCTGTGGGGGGAAAAAAAGCAAGATGTTCCATTTGAAAAAGAAAAAGGGAAGGAAGGAAAATTAAAAGGAAAAGTTGGGGAAAAGAAAAAGTGGATGATAAGAATAGAAAAAAAAAATAATGTACCCTCTATTTAAGCTATAATTCATTGTTTGATTTTTGATATATATGATAAAATTTTCAAATACATGATGGTCACAATATTATGATAATCAAAATTTGGTCTAGTAGAAATGTAAGAATAGACTATATTTTCTTACCAAAACTTATAATCTAAGTCATTTAAAGTCTAATTTGGTATAACTTATTTGATAAAAGGCTAGACTTAAATTTTTATTATAAAAGAAGTTTATTTAATTGAATAGTTTAGACTCGGATTGTGAAAAAAGCCTATTAATTTAATATGTTAAATTACATCTTAAACGTTCGTATATGGTAATCAAATATGAATAACGTAATTTTAAATAACAATTTCTCACCCACTTTTACTACATTTCCAAAACTCAACTTATAAACTCAAATAATTTCTATTTACTTAAAACTCTTACAACTAATATATACTAGGTTCCTTTTTATGAGAGATATTAGTAAAAGATCATATCTAAAATTTTAACAATAAATTTATAACTAGTTTTACTTATATATTGTTTACATTTCATCTTTAATCAATTTGAGACTTCCAATTCACTTTAAATTCCTAACAATCTCACTTCTTTAAATATGATTATCTTTCATATTTAAAGACTCCTCTCTCAAGCAGAAATATTAATTAAACACGAATATTTTAATAATAACTATTTTATTGCATAGTCATTCTACAAACATTAAAGTTAAAGTTGATTTTAATGGTTCATTATCTTCTCATCTCATTAAACTCACAATAAAAATAATTTAAGTAATCCTTTAAAAGATTAGAAAAAGTTTCATAAAGTATAATTAAGCTTAATTTATTATAAAATTTTGATCCTTCGACAATGGTGATTATTTTATCACTGTCTCACTTATACTTTTTGATAGAAAAAAATGTAAAAATCAATTCCTAGAACTTAAAAAAAAATTCAGCAAAAGTTCAAAGAGAATTAATTTTAAAGAGATAGAGAGATTTAAAGATCAATAACTAAATACTTAAAATTTTAATGCATATACTCAAAATAATCTATAATTTTTATTTGTATGCTCTTCTAAAAAACCATATTTATTAAACTAAAATTGAGTTTTACTACACTTATTTAGTGGACAAGAGAAATCCAAGATTAAAAAGATGAGATAATTTTAAAATTGGAAGAGAGAAAACAATTATTACTTTTTTTTATTTGTTTAGCTGTGTAGTAGTTAAGAAAAAATATGTATAAAACTGATATATAAATATTTATAATATATGAAAAAAGTGTGTGAAAATACATGCAATTTAGTATATATACTAAAACTAAAATCGTCTCTAATGAGTAATTAATGGATGCTTACAGTTTACCTCAATTCATAGTTGTCCTAAAGTGTTTAAATTATATAATTGTGAGAAAGATTCGTTAAATAAAAAGTGAAATACTTAATTTCTAATTTATAATTTTCTTTTTGTAAGTAGCAAGATTTTGTGATAAAAAAAAGTGTGTCAATACGTTTTTAGCATTTCTTATATCGAAAGTATAAACCAGTAATAATTTTTGTTCGAAAAGGGAAATTTGAGCTCGATTTTCTGACATTTTTAAGAAAGACTAAACCCTAAAACAAAGTAACTAAGAGAAACATTTGAAACGTTTTAGGGATCAAAATATTGACCCCGTTTTGTATTTCTTTTTCTATTCTTAGAATGCATAACTATGCATTTTCCAAACAAATTTCTAACTACCACAATTCTTTTTGTTCTTATCAACATATGTATGACCGAATTCATATGTTCATTCTTCTAGTTCCCTCCAAAATCATTTTTCATCATCTCAAATTGACATGCATTTTGGACCAAAAGTCACGTCAGATCCAACGTTAATGGTTTGTTTGTTTAGTTGGATTAGAAGAATGAAGAAAAGAGCATTACTATTCATGGAGGAAGAAGTCAAATTTTCCATAGTTGGTGTCCTAACTTCTCCCCTTTTGACCCTAATTATTTGTTTTTCTCAAACTACTTTTCCATGTTCCTTGTCCATTTCAATTCCTCAGATTTTGGGAAAGGTAGTTAATTAATATTATTGCATCAATATTTTAATTTAAAGTATTAACTATAAAATTAATATTTTTTTTTGAATGGAAATTAGTTATGAAAAAAAACTTACACATAAATACTCTACATCAATGTTATGACCACCTAAACAAAAATTTGAAGTTAATTTACTTAAAAAGTATAAAATATTTTTATAGATTTAAAAAGAGATAATAGGTTGTAAAAAATTGGAAACAATATTATTGATGCGAAATATCTACTTATTTTAGCAATGATCAATATATTTTTTTTTTAAATTTCTATTATTTTAAGTGAGATGTGATAGTTTTAATTAGCCATTTTTATTATTTGCAAGAATAGAAATTGAGATCTATTTAAGAAGTTCAAATTCAACTTTACCGATACTTATAAAAAAACACTTATAAAAAATGTTAGTAATATAAACATATTATTTACGTAACTTCGCCAAAAAGATGAAAGACATTTGATTGTCTTGAATCTAGAAATTCCATTCACTCTTCAAATTGCTATAAAATTAGAATGTGGCTCATTCAATAATTTCAAATTTGGCACAAAAGTCAAAGGGGTTATGATCGTGAGCCACATATTAAAACCCTAAGTCTAATGCAATTTGATCCTAAAATTTCTTACTTTATGACTTTTATGACTGGTTTCATTCTTGACCATTCTTAAACAAAATCAACTTATCTCTTTCACATCTAAATTCCCATGATTTTGGTTGGAAATTTCAATTAGGGTAAGCATCCCAAAAGAGAAGTTCATCCATTTCAAACCAACCTTATTTAGATTTTGTTAATATAAATTGAAGAAAAAGAAAAGAAGATAATGAGATGGGATACACATAACTTCCTATTTTGATGAATAAAAGAAAAAATCTTGCTATTTTCAGTTTCATCCAAACAGATTCAACATTTCAGAGACACAGACCTTTCTTAAAACCAGTATTTGGGTTGCAATTATTCTAAAACTGTGTGTGTGTATATATATATAGAAATATCCTTGTAAAAAATATGTATGTATATTTAGCTTTCTGTTTTAGTAAAATTTTGACTTCAATTTTTCTAAACCTCTATATTCTTAACAATGCTTTTTACGAAGTTTAAATACAACAATTGAAGTCAATTACAATGTGATTAAAAATATCAATTACGAATATAATAAATGTTGCTAACTTAAGTAAAATTATTTTCTATATAATACAATTTATAAATAAAAAACAATACTTTTCATACTCTATTTAAAGAATTATTTTTTTACTAAAACCATTAATAAATAATTTTATCATAAACTTTTAACGTATCAGGAAGCAACTTTGAATAAACACTCTAAAATTACTAACTATTTTAAAATTCATATCAATATATAATTGTCACTGGACCACAATACAAAATTATTTTATTCT
>Ga0099825_1010581_pt1 | contig 10062 bp, 6 predicted proteins | sample SiratroredBW_FD_76838 | JGI IMG/M metagenome (GOLD analysis project Ga0099825, IMG submission 76838) | Root nodule microbial communities of legume samples collected from California, USA - Siratro red BW | ecosystem: Host-associated > Plants > Roots > Nodule | place: USA: California | collected... | reverse complement strand
TCATAGCTAGTTTATGTTGGTGATCTGATTATTTCAAGAAGTGTTAGTGATGTCATCTTGCCTTTAACCAATACTTATGCACCTATTTTCACATGAAGGTTCTTGGTCTTCTGAAATATTTTTGGGGCATTGAAGTAACTCAAAAATCCACAGGTATATTTCTTTGTCAAAGAAAATATGCTCTTGACATCATTTATGAAGCTAACATGCTTGGAGTTAAACCTATTGTTTTTCTTCTTGATCAAAATCATTATCTTCCATTGGCTAATGGATCGCCTCTCTCTGATCTAGAATGTTATCGTAAACTAGTGGCATGTTTGATTTATTTATCTGTTACAAGATTGAAGCTTTCCTATTTTGTGCAAGTGCTTGCATAATTTATGTAGAACCCACATCAAGAGCATTGGGAAACAATCCTTCCTACTCTTCGCTATTTCAAAGGTAATCCAAGCCAAATAATTTTGTTTGTGCTAATTGTGATCTTCAACTATACGCTTGGTGCGAATTAGATTGAGTAAGTTGTCCTTTAACGAGACTCTCACTTATGAGCTAGTTTGTACTTGATAATTTTGTCATCTTTGGAAAGATTTGGAAACAACACATTATCTCTCGCTCTTCCACTGAAGCTGAGTATCGATCCATGACTACCACAATTTGTGACTAAAATGACTAAAAGCTTTACTCATGTCTCACCGAGTTGATTGTTCTCATCCTATGAAACTCCAATGTGATCGTCAAACAACTATTACATTATTGTTAATCTAGTCTTTCATAAATGTATAAAATATATTGAAGTTGATTTTCATTTTATACAAAATGAATTTATTAAAAGTAACATTACTACTAAATATATACCCACTCATATTCAACTCATATATTTTTACTAAGGCATCCGAAAAAAAGTAATTTAAATATTTTATTTGTAAATTAGGCATTCAAAATTTGTATGCTCCAATTTGAAGGAAATGTATTATGTAGATATCTCTTTGATATGCTTAATATGTCTCTTAAGAGGGTAATATTTTATCATATTTCCTAGTGTAATAATGTAATTAATTGCAAATTAATGCGGATATATTTAGTAAGTACACTGATATAATGTTTTATTTATATATATTATACTAATTTCAACTATGTACTCTTCACTATCAATAAATTCACAATCTTACAAATTTGACTTTACCCTATTAAACCCCTCAAGCTTTTCACTTTAAAATCTTAACAAAAGTCGCAAGAAATTCTTTACCAAGGAAAACTAAAATGCCTTTTTTTTAGGGAGGGCTACTATGAAATGCCTATTTATTTTTAGCCTTAAAATATTTACACTTTGTACAAATAAAAATGTAGGGAGGAAAATCAGTAGGAGGAAAAAATAAAATAGATAGAAATAAAGAAAATATAATAGAAAAAAAATGAGATATTTGATTGGAAAAAAGAAAGATTTTCTTTGAATTTTTTTTTTTTTAAATTTGGGTGATACCATTTTGGTTATGATACAAACCATAAATAATTCATACTAATACCATAAATACATTGTGTAATTTTTTTAATAATTCAAACAATTAAATACAATAATAACTTCTACTCTTTTTTTAATATAAAACTATTTAATACTTTTATGTTATTGAAATTTTTTTATTTTCATAAAATTATAAATTAAATAAATTAGCAACTTTCCTGTTTCATGTCACATGAGTGGGAATTTTTTTCTCCCTTTAACTAGTCCCACCAAAGATAATAATTTTCTACAGGTATTTAATTTTCGTAAAAATCTAAAAAAATCCAACTTTCCCATTCCCATTAGTGGAAGTTTCTTTTTCTTAAGCCCCACCAAAAATAATTCTGTCATTCCTATTTTTCTTTGAAATAAATAATATAAATGTAAATTTAATATTTTCATTTTATATAAATATAAACCTCGTTACTCTTTCCTACCATGAGATGCTTTGTTATAAGATTTGACAATATGCATATGTATTTCCACATAGAGATCATGGAATCACTTACAATAATTGCAGATGATTTATTCCTCAAGATTAAGAGTGAGTTATATTCAATCTTTTTTGTGGTTGACGATTTCTTTAGTGTATTATGTACTAACTAAAGCTTAGGAAAAAGTAGCATTTAACTGTGCCTTTGTGCTCACATGTTAACTAGTAATAGGATTAAAAGGGGCCTTGTTTTTCAAAGGTTATGATTCAACTTACTTTTAGCCCCAGACAAAGGAGATTGATTAATCTGGTTTAAGTTAAAACTGCACTTTTATCCAAGACAGTCAAAATTCATAAAGTTTAGTAATCCAGTAAAGTAATTTGTTGTCTTGTGAAATTTTTGTAGTTTACTGTCTCATAATGGCCACACATTGCTGAATTCAAATTCTGTCATTTTTTATGGCATGGATCCAAACTAGAAGTGTAATTATATACTGAAGAGATTGATTTTCTGAATGGGGTAACCACGATTCACATGGCTATATCTCAGTTTTCTCAAGTGCCAACCACAGTGGTGAACTCACATGTGACACTGTCAAAGGCATAGATTCTCTTGGTCCTGATGTCTATTAACTTATATAATAGAACAATGTCCACAATATAGTTCCTTCAAAGCTGAGCTTGATGGCACTAGGGTCTTTATCAAGGGATTTGAAAGTGAAGTTTAAGAAAATGACCATAATAATGAGAATCTAATCTCTTCCTGAAATTAAACTTCCCTGATCAGATCAAGATCTCACTTCAAATATTTAATTTTTATAGCTTATGAAACAACCATGTCACTTGTCCACTTAGTGGGTGTATATATGTGGTTGTGAGTGTAACCTCTCACAATTTTAATTCATGGTACCGACACAAGTCGGTTTCGGAGCAAATCAATTTTTTGGTATGATTAACTCCCATTTTCTGGGGTCCTACACTGCAAATAATAGTGCAGCTTTATGTTTAAAAAAACATAACTTTTCTCAATCAGCACTAAGCAATGATAATTAAGAATCTCCTACACTTTTTCTTGAACAAATCCCCTTCTGGGGTCTAATCATTTTGGCACTACTACATGAGATTTTGATTCATTTTACCACATTTAGGGTGCATGGACCTAGTCTTCACATAGCTTTTCTTTTGTTTAAACAAATACCATAAAACTCATATATGGCCCAATTAATATATAGTATATTCCTACACATACTAGAGAATATGTCAGTTGGGACCGGAACAACTTTGTTTACAATAAAAGACTGAAGTTTATATCACAGACAGTGAAATTGACCTTGTGAGATTTCATTATACATAGCTGGAACAATTTGGTGAAGAGGGAAAGAGCTGAATCTATGAATTTCTTGGATCCTACAGAACTTGCTTGTGTAATGATTTGTAATAATAATGATGCAGCATAGCAAATATAATGCCTGGCTTTAACTGTGTGGTGGAGTCAAGGAATAAGATAAGAAAAAAATACAACACAACCCGTGAAAAGGTAAATCCAACTATGGAATAAAAGGGGACAACCATTCAGCTGAAATCACGGTTTCTGGTTTGATGCTATGCTTGCTTTGTCTTTTATGCAAGAAATTAATTACCTGATCTATGTTCTTTCTTCCAAGTCTTCAAAACTATTCTCTTGCAGTTAAAATTTGAGGAGAAATCAATAATGGATCTTCTGAAAAAGTGTTCCAAGTTCAATCTACTTAGTGTGCATTATGGTACTTCCTTGCCCCCACATTTGCACCATCCTTTCTTGCCTTAACAACCAAAGAGCACTTCCCTTTGGCTTGTGAAAGACAACACTTTATCTCAACCCATAACTTTTCAATTATGCATGGCTTTATTAGTTTTACATTATAGCACAGTATTATTAAACATTTATTTGTCATAGCTACTTGATTTGTACCAAATAATTAACCCAAAAAAAATTTCTTCATATCTAGACCCAACCTACCCTTTTCTTGCCCAATTGAAAAAATTGATGTGAAGTTATAGGTGAAAGGTGTTTGTTTCAAAAATTTGGAGTATATAGTGGAAGGTGTAATTTGCATATTGAAATTGTGATACAGGAAATAGGCAGAGTAGGCTACAGAACCAAATGGAGTACAGTCTGTTACCTCCCACTTACTTCTAAATAACTCTACTTGTCACCCCCACAATGTTAATACCTCTAAGTGTAGTGACCCATACCCCTTTCTCACCTACAAACCCCCAAAAAAATCTTTTTTCCCTATAAATACAAAAAATAAAAACTTCATTTTTTTATCATTTTTACTATATAAAGGACTCAAATGAAAGCACCAAAATCACCCCATCAAGCCAATAGCCATGAAAACCACACTCTCACTCTCTCCCTTATTCCTGTTCCTACTCTTCTCCCTAGTCCAAGGGCTGAACCCCAAATGTGACACCCAAGACCATGGCTCCACCCTTCAAGTTTTCCATGTATTCAGCCCTTGCTCCCCATTTAGGCCCTCAAAGACACTTTCATGGGAAGAGAGTGTCCTCCAACTGCAGGCCAAGGACCAAGTCAGGCTACAGTTTTTGGCTAGCTTGGTGGCTGGGAGGTCAGTTGTGCCCATTGCCTCAGGCAGACAGATTATTCAGAGCCCAACTTACATTGTGAGAGCCAAAATAGGCACCCCACCACAAACCTTGCTCTTGGCCATGGACACCAGCAATGATGCTGCTTGGATTCCTTGCACTGCCTGTGATGGCTGCACATCGACCTTGTTTTCTCCTGAAAAGTCCACCACATTCAAGAATGTCAATTGTGGTGCTCCTCAATGCAACCAGGTCACCACATTTCTCAATCTTATCATTTTTTCCTTAGTAAATTTTTACTCACATTTACAAAGTCTCTTAGATTGTACATGATTTCTTGTTTTGCTTTCCTAAAACTCTATGGTTATATTGCTTATAAAATCATCACAATCTAATGTCTTTTAAGTAATAATCCAAAGGGTTAATGTAAATAACAAAGGCATAAACAAGTTAATATATAGGTTAAAACTCCCACATCCTTCTGCTTAGGGATGGTCCACATTGCTACTCCTATTTAAAATGTAGCATTCATGCTGTGACTATGAGACACAACCAAAAGAGAAAGAACAAACATAACATGCCAAGATCTAAATTCATTTTACATTGTTTTTTGGTGTTATGACAAAATAGCTTATTATAACTCTATTGCTTTAGGTTATTTGTTTCACTGTTTTTCTGTAAACTTAAAATGTAATAGAAAACAAAATGTTGATGAGATGTGTAACAAAAGAGAGAGTTTAAAAATCATCAAAAACCTAACAAAGAATCAAATGAGTGACTTTTGGACACTCACTTTATTAAAACCCTTGATTAATTATTATTATTTATCACATCATGCAGTATTTATATTTTTCTTTTTAATCTTTCTGTCACTGTGGGTTAATGGTGTCCTAAACATTTTCTGCTAAGAATCATGTGACCTCTTTTCACACTATAGTAGAGTACAGCACATAGAAAATTGTGATAATTGATAAAAACATTAGTCTGTGGATGGCCCAGATTGATTTTTTGTGATTAGTCTTTTTCCTTTTCTTGACTTGGAAGGAGAAAGAGAGTCCAATGATTCTCTTGGCTATCATCATCACATAGAAACATGCATTCCCTTGTCCCATAGCTTGTGGGGTTGACTTGCTGTACTTTTTCCCTTCCCAAAATCCAAAATTTTGAAAACAATGTGTAATTCTGCAGTCTTTGCCACCCAGACAAGGAAGGGTCACGAGACTTTGTTTTTTATGCTAAACAGACTTTTTCTTAGGCTCCATTCTATCTCTCAAATTGTATCTTGATTAGATGCTGTATTATTTTTAAATAATTAAAACAATATCAGTGTAGAATATAAGGAACGTAAGTAAGATTTGATGCTTGAACTTTGTATATAAAAAAAACTTTTGGATGGAAAAAATGATCTCAAGTTTCAAATTTCATAAATCTTAATGATAGTGTCTAGTAAGGTACATTCATCTTTTCAGATTAGATGTGGGGTGAGTTAGTAATGTTTTGTATTAATATGGTTACCACAAAGTCTCTTACTAAAATAATTCACATATTTTTATGTAATTTTATAATTGTGAGAAAACAAAGTTTAACTAAGTTTTAAATTTAAGTGTTTTTAATTAAGTTTTTATTAAAAACTTTCTTCTATTATTAAAATTTTTTTCTATCTCCTTTTATGACGTTGTGATGTGAACGTTTTCAGGTGCCTAACCCTAGTTGTGGAAGCAGCTCCTGCAGCTTCAACTTGACTTATGGTAGCTCCACCGTTGCTGCTAACCTCGTCCAAGACACCGTTACTCTTGCCACCGACCCTATTCCAGGCTACACCTTCGGCTGTGTTGCAAAGACTACTGGGCCCAGTACACCACCACAGGGCCTATTGGGCTTGGGCCGAGGCCCATTATCTTTGCTTTCTCAGACCCAGAACCTCTATCAGTCCACTTTCTCTTACTGCTTGCCCAGCTTCAAATCACTCAACTTCTCTGGCTCACTCAGACTTGGGCCTGTGGCCCAGCCCATTAGGATCAAGTACACCCCTCTTCTCAAGAACCCTAGAAGATCTTCACTGTATTATGTCAACTTGGTTGCAATTAGGGTTGGCCGGAGAGTCGTCAATATTCCTCCGGAGGCATTGGCCTTCAATCCGGCCACGGGATCCGGCACCATCTTTGATTCCGGTAACCCCTTCTACCTTCTCATTCAACAAAAATACAACCAAAATGAAACACATTTATGTTACAAAACATACTTTAAATACAACATAGTTTTTACCAAAGTTGTTGTAATTTGTTGTTAAACATGCAGGCACGGTGTTCACCCGGCTAGTTGCGCCGGCGTATGTGGCGGTCCGGGATGAGTTCCGGCGACGAGTGGGGGGAAAGGCAAACCTAACGGTGACATCCCTAGGAGGGTTTGACACGTGCTACACAGTGCCAATAGTTGCACCCACCATAACATTCATCTTCTCAGGCATGAATGTAACCCTACCACAGGACAACATTCTCATACACAGTTCTGCCGGAAGCACCACATGCTTGGCCATGGCTTCCGCTCCAGATAACGTGAACTCGGTGCTCAACGTCATAGCCAACATGCAACAACAGAACCACCGTGTGCTCTTCGACGTCCCCAACTCAAGGCTTGGTGTTGCTCGTGAACTTTGCACCAAATGAAATGGTTCAACCTAAAGAAGCTATGACTTTTATTTGATCGTGTCACTTTAGTTGCATATTGCAAAGTCTTTTGGGTGATGGTGCTATTTCTTCTACTAAGTTTGGTTCTAGGATATGCTAATAAGGGTTTCATTGCTAGCTGGCTAACTTTATAGTGCAAGATTTTGAGCTACTAATATATATATGTTTGTGTATGGAATTGAATTTGTGCTTAAAGTTCGATGCTATTTATTATAGCTATTTCATGGTGTGTGTCACGGGTTTATATGTTGTATCTCTTTTGTCCTTTTGTTCAACATGATTGAATTGATGAGATTTCAATATTTGGATGTATAAGCAAATCTTAGACGAAAACATAAAAATTACACGGATTTCATATTATATCGGTTTCCACTAACGAAAATTTGATTTTAAGTTATAATTAATGTGATATTTATCGTTTTTACCTTTTTTAAATAATTTTTAAATTAATTATTGATATATTTTATCTTAATTGAAAAATTAATATAAAAGATCATAAATTTTCAATATCATTTACATTTGCATTACCATCAATTAAAAAAATATAAAAAATCTTTAAAATTGATATAAAATCTCATTTTTCTAATAATGTATACATTATTATGTCATAAATGTATGGTTTTTGTAGTAAGCATGCTCTTGTACAATCTAAGAGTGCTCAATTTTCAGACTTGATAAAGATTGTTTGGTGTAAGTATAACTTAAAAATTAGCATTTATCTTTTTCTTTGTCTTCAATAAATCTTGCTTCATTGTAGCTATTTTTTTTTTTTCCATTTAGCACCGGGGCAATTATACTAATTGCTTCTACTACCTTTTTATTATATATTTTTTCTGATAATATATAAAACTTGAGGGACATTTTTAATAAAACATATTTTTTATTTTTTTTATTTTTTAATATAATTCCTCTTATTTTTCTTTCTTTACTCTTAATTATTCATTGTATTCATTAGTTTTATTTATTTTTTTCCTATATTTTTCTAAACTTCCAAAATATTTAAACTTTAAAATACATGAGTGATTTAGATTTATTTAGAATATATTTTACTTCAATAATCAATAATTTTAAAATAAGAACTTTATATTTAAAATGATCAAAGAGAAATTTTAAAATGTCTCGTCAATAAGAGGACGAAATATAAAAAAAAAAGAGTTAAAACTTATGTATAGATAGTTCATGATTATGCATTTATATTGGTTTGGTATGCATTAGATAAAATTAAGTGATCCTATATTCATCAATTTTGTTTAAATGGAGAACTTTATAAACTTGCACAAGTGAAGACTATATATAGAAGTCAAAACACAAGTCTGATAAACTTATTGAATTCTTCTAAGTACTCCCCTCTGTGATATGGAAAAGGACCAGAACTTGTTGCACGTCCTTTGCTATGACAATTGGTGTTACATTTTATCATGTCAACACTAAGAAATTTCCAAATGACTTTCAGAGTTTTGCCATGATGTAAAGTTAACCTAAAAATGTATGCATTTTAAAGTCCTCCATGTCAATATTCAAGTGCCCTTTTTACATATTTTAAGTCTATAGGTGAGTCACCATTACGTATTTATAGAATTTCATAATACCCCTTTGGTTATCAGTGTAAATAAATAAATAAAAAGGTAAAATTTTTATTTAAATCTTTTGTTTATAGTTTGTAATAATGTTTTCAACAAAGATTTTGTCTCTAATCCCTAAATTTATGTATATTTGTAATAATATGTGGGTATCCTGCCATAATGTTGTGTTTGTTTGTCACACTGAAATTGTATTCCTACTCCAATCATTCAAGTGAAAAAGTGATTGTGAGAGAGAAGTTCACATATTATTCAAAAAGTAAAACAACCTATAGGAAATGACCATATATTAAGTTTATTTTAAATAATATATCTTCCTAATTATTTAAAAAAGTTGATTTGTCAACGAGCATGTTTTTTTTTTAGTAATTTGAATTGCACGAACATATCTAATACAATTAATTCTGGACATTTATTTTATATTGTAATAATTTAAACAGCTCTTACAATATTACATCATATTTAAAGTCCTGTATAAATTTGTTTTCAGTGGTTAAAATATTATATAATTTTTTATTTGTACTTAGTATTATTCAAATTGAAATATTAATTTAATTTTTAATCAAAGCAATTAGTGAGATTTTATTTATAAATAATTGTATCAAAAAAAAAAAAAAAAAAATTTATTTAAAAAAAAAAAAAAAAAACTCTCCTGTCGATCATGTGGGAATACTATCTTAATAACAAATTAAAAAAATACATTAACATACTTATTTTTATTAATATTAAATGTAGTCTATTTACAGTGACGTGTACAGAATATAATTTCAAGAACTACCTAAATTTGTATGCACTTTAACTATATCATATCAAAGAAGTTGTACATCTATTTATAGACCAATTAATATGAAGAGATTTCCTAGTACTACTCAATAATGTTATCTGTATCAATAATAGTTGCAATAAATGATATCAAATAGTTTTCATTAATTAAGTAATTCAGGTATTAAATCTTAATAATACAATTTTGAGTATAAAATAATCTGAATAAATTATATTAAAAGGAGAATTTAAGGTTTCTTACATAATTAGTCCTTGTTTTCGAAAATAAATAGTTTATATTGATTACATGGTTAAAATAAATGTTTTGAGGCGATACTTTAATTGGGCCATTCATACTTTTATAAATCAATAATACTTTAAAGATATTGAATTATATTGAACTTCACTTTAATTACCGTTCTCATCCAAACCAAACTTTATATATATATATATATATATATATATATATATATATATATATATATATATATATATATATATATATATATATAT
>Ga0099825_1010576_pt1 | contig 10066 bp, 7 predicted proteins | sample SiratroredBW_FD_76838 | JGI IMG/M metagenome (GOLD analysis project Ga0099825, IMG submission 76838) | Root nodule microbial communities of legume samples collected from California, USA - Siratro red BW | ecosystem: Host-associated > Plants > Roots > Nodule | place: USA: California | collected... | reverse complement strand
TTATAAGGCAGACATTTGGTTGGGGTGTGACCAATGCACGTAATAATTGGAAGAACCATATCATGGCCTCCTTGGTTTCTCCTTCAACAATTGCAAAAGCCAATGGAAATATGTTGCGATTCCGATCTTGACTAATTCCGGTTAACAAAGTTGCATGATATTTGCCAGTTAAAAAGGTTCCATCAACTTGGACAATGGGCTTGCAACTAAACCCATCAATACAAGGTTTAAAAGCCCAGAAGACACGCTCTAATACGTGACAGGAGTTGTCTTCTAGACCGTCAACAACAACCGGTCTAGTGACATACTGTACAATTGTTCCTGGAAGACTTTGTTATAAAGCTTGAAACCATCTGGGAAGATAATTATATGAGTCTTCCCAATCGCCGAACTCCATGGCAAGAGCCTTTTGCTTAGCTATCCAGGCTTTTTTGTACGTGACACTATAACCATACCGGTTTTTGATTTCTACAATCAAACTTTTCACTAGAATTGAGGGATTTGTCCTTACGGAATTCACCACGATTGATGCAATTTGGTGTGAATCGAGGTTGACGTGATCTTGTGACATTACAGTTGTCAAACAAGTGTGAGGTGATTCAATTTGTTTGATCTCCCATTGGTCTCTAATTTTTGAGTAAGATGCTCGCAGTCGCCATTGACAACCGTTGTTATAGTGAATGCATCTAACAACATATCTATCTGTTTTTTATTCGACAACCATGAATTTGTACCCTTGCTGAATGTGAAACTATTTGATTGCAAATACTGTTGCATCTTTGGAATTGAAACACATGTGCTCCTCGAGTTCATATTCTGTATTTGTTGTTGTTGTGGTATTTGACTGATATAGATGAATCATGTTTGCAGGCACATCATCTTCCATGTCCTCAGGATCTTCATCTTCTGAGCTGGAATCAATTATCATGTCTCGGATAATTGGTTCATCCTCAAACATTGTAGAACTCCCATCACCATGAAAATGATTCATTGTCCTTGAGAAAGTAATTGAGTAAGAATGGTTTGATATGGAATGGAGAAGAGGAAAGAAGAAAATATTTAACTGAACACAATATGGGTATCTCTATGCTATATGTATTACGAACCTCAGAAAGTTAGGAAACCAATTACACAGAAGTCGTACCACGTGGCAGAGACTTGTTTTCCCACATTTGCAAAGAATTCGTATGACGTGGCGGAGACTTCTTTTGCCACATTTGCAAAGAAGTCGTACCACGTGGCGGAGACTTCTGTGCAATTTCCACCAAATAAGTCATCGCAACGTGGCACGAATTCTTTGCAAATGTGGCCAAAGAAGTCGTCACACGTGGTACGACTTTAAGTAAGAAGTCGTGATCCTACCGTACGACTTTTTTGCTGAAATTCGTCACAATGTGGTATGACTTCTTCATACCTTCTCGCCACCATGCCATACGACTTACCCAAATCCATAATAAAAAAAAAATTGCACCTTTTTTGTAATTTAGGAAAAAAAATACACTGCTATGGTTAATTAGCCAGATTCACACCATGAACTAAGAACTTACCTATGCAAATTCGCTTATATTGGGCATGGTACTTTCGACTAGAGTAGGTGTATCTGACACCACAACCACCTTTGGTCTTGACATTAGGTGCTGACTCTTTATATCTTTTTTGATGTAATGTAATGCAGCCTGTACTGCTCTTATAGACCTTCAAAAAATGATAGAGAAAACATCTTGATTACTTACGTTTTGGTTTTAAAAAATTGCAACAAGAAGTTAAGGGTACTGTTTAATATAGAAAAAGTGATACTGCATAGATGCACTTATAAATGAAAAATATTTTTGAAAAATGCACAATATTTATTAAGACATATTGGTGCAGACATAAGAATATGTGTGGTTAGCATAGGAACTACAGTGCAGAGTGAAACCAAAAACATATCATCTACACATCAAAACCATTTACCGTACTCTTTTTTATCTTTGCTAATCATCTCGCATAGCCAACTATGTTGCAATATTCGAGATCAATATTAATTGCTTCGTATTAGAGGAATATTTCTACAGCACCACAACGAAGGAGAGGTGAACCAGGTGTGTGCCCATCTGTCTATATCACCATGGAAGCAAAAGGGCTCACCATCCTCATTGCCAATAGGGAAAATGTCCCAGTTGTTGACATTGGTCCTGTTGAAGCCTAAACGACTCAATATCCCTTTCAAATTATCAGAATCCCATTCATTCCACCAAGGATTAGTTGGATCATTGCAGAAGTAAATCCTCTTCTAACAGGACAAACACCATAACTCAACAAGCTAGCTGGTATTATAAATTAATCCCATCTGTGTGGAAGGCCTATGGTTTTCGTTTCCTTCTCAAACCGCTAAGGTGCCAACACCAACGATGTCTCGTCTCGTTAAAGCTTTACATTGTGCTTCCAATACGACGTCGTCGTCTCATCTTCGCAATCTGCCCTCCTTCGCATTTTCCACTTCGTCTTCGTCTTCCTCCGCTGTCGCCGTTGACCACCGCCGGAAGTCCTCTTTGTCAAATCTAGGGCAAATCTCCCCTGATAGGGCACAAAATCTTCTCTTGTTTGTTTGCATTATTGCTAAGATTGTAATGAAGAACAAAAGCAAAAAATGTTTGATACCTTTGCTATGACTCTGAATCAGTTTGTCTCCCTTCGAATGCATTCTCCGCTTCTTCAACTCACTGCAGATTCATATTAATGGTGCAACTACTTGAATAACTCATCATATTTTGAAAACGGATTTGAGATTAGGAAAGATTTGGCTTTGGAGATTTAAGAACTGGAATGAGGGTTTACGGTTTGTTTGAGATGTTTAGATTTTGTCAACGAAAAGTGTGGGAAACGTTGGAGATAAAAATGAATTATTAGAAATTTTGATTTTAATTTTTAATTTTATTTTTGATTTTTATTTTCCCACCACTCTTTATCAGTAGGTAACTATTTTAGGATATGAGTTTCTTTTTTCATTAGTGAGTAATAACTTTACCTACGAACAGTGAGTTTAAGAAATTTACCATTTACCTACCACTGAAAAGTTGGTGGGTAATTATCCTTAGCTAATTGGACTTTTTTTAGTAGTGATATATTATAGTATGGTTAAGAAGAAAAATAAAATAAATAAATTATTTACTTGTAAGATTTATTACAGTATTTCCCTTTTGTGAAAAAAGTGGGAGGGATTTTTTTAAAAATATTTTAAGTAAATAATTTTATTAAAGAATAATAAAAAACTCATGTTAAAAAAATACTGCAGTAAAATTAATTGACCTAAATTTAATGTATAATCAATATTCAGTTATATTATTTATATATACACACATTTTTGCTCATATAAATTAATCTTTATTGTTTATATTTTTATATATTTAAACATTATAGATGCTTTGTTATATCTATGTTCTTATTTATATAATTTCTATTCGTTTTTGTCCATAAAAGTGAAAATTAGAAAGCAATTGAGTGGATAGAAAATGTGGATAGGAACCCTTAATGTATGCTCTCATAGGTAGATATATAGAATAGAAATTGAGGTAAAGGAAAAAAGTAAAATAAAATTAATTTTATATATTATTGACACATTTTAATATTATTTTAATTATTTTGTCGTTAATATAATATAAAAACTAAAAAGAAACACTTATAATCAGTTATAAAATATTTCATAATCAATCATTTATTTATCAGCATAATCAATCATGTATATGAAAATCACTTAAAAATGTCTATTATTTTAACAATATAATCCATTATATATTTAACATAATTAGCTCTATATATTTTCTACCCATTTCTTTACTCATATTTACAGAAAATATATCTTCTCTTTCACTTTTGTTTACACATTCATGCTTTCGAATCATCACTGATCGCACTTTTTTTCTGCAAATTCGTGCCACATCCTTCCACTCAGTGCTAAAGCAAGATACACAAATCCAGAAAAGGGTGATGTGTCCCCCAAACTGCTCATACTAACAGTTGCGAAGCATTACAGGTATATTTTTTTTTCGTTTTTTATTAAAAGGTTATAAATTTTTCTTTTTTTTTATGAGAATAGAAAAGTCATGGTAGTATGATTTTAAGTAAATATAAAATTAAAAGAACATGATTTTAATATAAAAAATAAACTAAAATAGTATCTATATAATATAATTTTAATGAAGAAAAATTATATTAAAATCATGTTATATTATACGACTTTAAATAAAAAAGTGGTATTTCCGTGACACAACTTACTTATTTTTGTAAATAAAAAATAAAAAATTTAGACCATAAATAAAACCTAGAAAAGTCACATGTTTAGTGTTTTTGCCTCTATTCATTGATATATTTGATCCATAGATTTAAGGCGCACTCAGAGACTTTTTTAAAAGAAAAAGTAAGTTTAAAAATAGTGAACAGTCATTTAAGCTTCTTATCTTAAACAGTCACGTAAGTTATATAATTTTGCAAAATTTGTTGTAATAGTATTAATGGTAGTAGAAAACTTTCACTTACTTTGGCTTGATTAATCTAAGCTAGAATTGAATTGGTCAAATCATATGGCTGTAGAGTGGCTCATAGGGATTTGGTACTATGAACACACTTTCCTAAATTTGCAGTTTCTTCCTTGATGCTGTGTTTGGTTCACGGAGTATGGTTTTTGCGGAAACGGAGACAACTAATCTCCGTTTGCATCTATTAATTTAAGATTATATTAGATTTCAACTTAAAAGTGATTAACATTAAGTAAAGTTTAACAAATATATAAACCACTTTCTAAGACTTAAAGGCACGTCATGTAGGATTTCCAAAAAAAAAAGCTAGAAAATATAATTCATTTTATATACAACTTATTAGCATCACATAATCTATTTTTTAAAGTCTCCACCAAGAGGTATCATTTATACTCCAATATTCATAGTTGTCTTATCGTCTCCTTAGCATGAATTTTCGATTTTGGTAAACAACTAATTTTTATATAGTTATTATCATAAAAACATGAAAAAAATCCAATTAAAATATTAATAGAAAAAAATTACATAAATAAATAAGAGAGATATAAATCCACATATAAACTAAACAAATACATATTTAAAGAGGGGGAAATAAATTATTTTTTATAACGGATTATGTTATACTTACAATCAAATATAGGTGTATTTTTTCATTTCTTTACTCTTTTTTCTCTTTATTATTATAACAAATAATTAAATAAATATTAATAAATAATAATAATAATAAATGAAATATTTTTTACTCATTTATTTCCAATAAAAAGAACTCATTTTTTATATTTTTTATTTCTTATATTTATTTCTTCTTTACAAAAGGGATTTAAAAAAATATAATGAAAAAAGAACAATAAAAACTGAGGGAAAGGCCCTGTTCGGTAGGACCGAAGGGACCCACTTAAAAAGAAAGACAGCCCATGTGATATAGCAGCATTAGAAAAGACGGAAACGAGCTTACGTGTAGTGATGACTTCTCAATTGTAAAAAAACGTGAAATTGCAAACACAGACTCAAAAGCTGAAGATCGACACCGTGTTTGTCAAAAAGATTGTCTCAAAGCGATAAAGCCTCTGAAATGGCCAGCACTTCTCAATAATTATGATTCCTCACCTTTTTCTGGATCATTCATCTATATCTAATATTTGAAAAATCACACTCTCTTTAATTTCAGAAAGAATCATCTTTTTGTAGTAAACATTAACATGCTTTTCAGTTAAAGGTTTTTAAACAAACAGGGTGTTAATGCAAGGATAAAACATTATTTTTCTTGCCTTATATAGTTAACGAGTCAAAAGTATAAATAATTTTCTTTTCTATTTTATATTCAAGGTCATAATTTTAGAATATGAATCTCATAAATATGTTCAAATAACATAAAATTTAACATTTTAATTATTAAAATGAATAATATTAATTAAAATATAATTTATATTTTTATTGGAGAAATAAATTTAAATAGATTTTAAAAGTAATATAACATTAGAACTCACAGCAAATAAATTATGATATTACATAAATTCTTCAAATAGAAATAAGTTAAACTCCTTATTTTAGAACTATTCTATAATTTTTAACTTTATTAAAGTTGGTTATCGAAATTTAGTATCTTTAATTAGTTCTTCAGAATTTTTAAATTATCCATATAAAATTTAATAAAAAACCTAATTAACATCTTAATGCTCCTCTGGTCTGGTTTCTTAAATTCCTACCTCCTGAATTCAGTATTTTGTTTTTAACATTTTTTTATTATTCTAACCTTTATAGATTCACTCAATCAAGCTATTTTTTCACAAGCTGTCCAAGTGTCTAGAATATTCTTTTTGTACAATTAATTAAAAAACTGATTTTAAAATAAATATAAGTTCGAGAACCAATCAAAAGATGCGATTAAGATTACCAAATATTTGATGAAGAAATTTAATCTGACTATAATAATATCACCACCACATGTTTTTACCTTGATCATCTCTATTTAAGACAAACAAGCTCCATTGCCCTTCGCTATCAACCCAGCTCGTTCAGTTCTTCTTGAAACTTCCTTACTCTCTCATACATGGCTCGCTCTGTGCCTTTCGTCTCAATCATCTTTGTGTTGCTTCTGCTTCTGGTGGCCACTGGTATGCCTTTCTCCACACTCAATACTACCATTTTAGGGTTTTGCTTATTGTGATCTTAACTAGCCAGTTCTCACAACCACTTTTCTGTAATATTTACCTTCATCAAGTGTTTACTACTGACTGCCATCTTACACAAACTTTAAAAAGATCTTTTTGCATAAGGTGAAGACTTTCTTGTGATGAAAACTTTTGAACTATATATAGACATAGGGTAAGTTCATTTTAGTTTATGTTGAAAATTTGTTTGATGTCCTATCTTCACTTATTGTTTCTCTTTATGATTGTGAAAAAAGATTACTGAATATATATATGAACTAGGGAATGTTAATATTAAGTTGTGTTTCATAATGAGTTGAGCAGAGATGGGGCCAACAATGGTGGCAGAGGCAAGAACTTGTGAGTCTCAGAGCCACCGTTTCAAGGGACCATGTGTGAGTAACACCAACTGTGCTTCTGTTTGCCGAACTGAACGTTTTACTGGAGGACACTGCCGTGGCTTCCGTCGTAGATGCTTCTGCACCAAACATTGTTAAAATTTTAAGAGTGTGATCTCAAGGAAATTAATCTCTATAGAAGATGATAGATCTGTCATCTTTCTATAAACTTAAGTACCTTGTTTTTGAGAATAAAGGTTACCTTCGATCTTTGTTTGCTTGTCTCTTATTCTACAGATGTTTTCATAAGACTTCTTATTCTACAGATGTTTTCATAAGGCGAGTGAGATTCAGTACTGTAATATGTTCGTGATGTAATAGTAGATTTTGTTTGTGTTCTAAATTTTGATAGCCAAAAAAAAAATTAAGGACTGATTTAGGAAAAAAAAATTAAATTTACGGATTCAGCCAACCCTACTATTATTATTATTAGTGATTTTTTATACTAAAAAACATATTTTACTAAAGATAAAAAGAAAATAAAAAAATAATAAACAATATAATGCTATTAAAGAAAGAAAAAGAAAAAGTGAAGTGTTCAAAATTATTGTCGTATTTCACGTCAAAACCGGGGATGGAAATATTAATTTCAGCTTTTAAAAGGAAAAATATAAGTTTTACCATTGAGACCCGGCACTTACCGACAGTCCATGATATCATTTTTTTCAATACTAAAAAACTGCCTTTTTTTTATGATTTCCTTAAATTAGAGAAACTTACTGAAAATTGGGTTAGACCATTTCTGCTACTTCAAAATTTACCTGCTTAGAAATTAGTTACTCCAAAAAAACTTAGTATTTAAAAATATTAAAAAATATTTCCGACACTTACAGACAGTTCACGATATAATCTTTTCAATAGTAAAAAATTGAATTTTTTTTTTTTTTTTATGATTGATTGCCTAAAATTAGAGAAACTTATTAAAAATTGGGTTAGACAATGTCTGCTACTCAAAATTACCTGTTTAGAAATTAATTACTCCAAAAAGTTTAGTATTTAGAAATATGAAGTATATCAATTTGGTTTTTGCAGTTATTTTTATTATTTTTAAATTAACTGCATGTTAACTTTAAATATAATATATAATAAATATATTTATTAAGTCAGCATATATATAAATATCGAATCGATATAAATTAGATGCTAATACTGCTAGTTTAAAAGTTTCAGAATTATTATCGCTAAATTAATATATTTATTAAATATAAATTTTGAATATACCCATTTTAATAGGATCCATTTGAGGGATATAAAAATTACTTTAAAATTTTATAATGATATATTTATTAAATGGAATAGCTACATAGGTCATTATAAATCGTTTAAAGAATTTTTTTTATGATTTTTCAGAATATAGTGATCATACTCGTCTAGAGAGGTCAGGAAGGATGATTACTTCCTAAAATAATAGTAAATTATAAAACATTTATAAAGAACATAGAATTAACAGAATGATTATTGGGTAAAAAAAACAAAAAATAATTTGAGGAAGAAAACAAGAAGAATAAACGTACTAAGATTCCTGACATAGATGCTTTGCCACGTTACAAACTAAACCACTAAATCCTCTACTTCTGATATCCTTAGTCCAAGATTACATCATCACATCATTTTCATGTTTTCCAACTCGCATAGGATGAGAGGGACAGATTTCGCATTTTTCATTTATTGGGTTTAGTGACAAGCCAAGATCAGAAATTTTTACCAGTACAGCACTGGCCGACAGAAATAAGTGGCACCATGCTATTTGTCGTATTTTCTAGAGGGAGCTACTTGGGAATAATTAATTTATTGAATTAACCATATAAAATTTTAAAAGATAAATATTGAAGACTATTGAAAAATAAATTATACATATTTAAAATTAGTTTCAGATAATTGTTATATGAATTTCAATTTTAAATTAATTAGCAAAGTAGTAAGTATGATTGCTAACTAGAATTATTAAAAAAAAGTTATTGTTACTGTTAGGGAATCAAACGCAATAGCATAGGTATTCCAGCATTTTTTTATTATGATATATTATTTTAGTGAGTTCAAATTTAATATTTGTATTTCTTTAAGTTTTTTATATTTAATGTGTAATATATAATATGAATAAAAATAATATTAAAGAAGCGATATATATTATTATGAATTGATGAGAACCAAGAGCTGTAGCTTAACCAACCTCAAGCACCTGCACAAATAAATAATTCAAAGGATGCTTTGCAAATTTCAAGTGGACCAATCACCAGGTCAAGGACCCAAAAACTAAAAGAGGCATTGATTGGGCTAATTCAAGATATTTTGACTGCGCAAACAAAGTCTAAGATTGAATTGAAGCCTAATCACGTTCTTAATTTGATATGGGCTGGTAAAGAAATTAAATGAAGGAGATTTGGGCCAAAAGCAAATCATTTGAAGAGAAGGGCCCATAGAAAATGCATCTCTAGATTTAGTTTAAGTTTAAATGGGCTATTTTGGGCTTAGGTTAAAATCTGAAGAGTCACCCATTATTTTGTGGGTATATTTTAAATTTTTTATTTTGATGTATTTTGATTAATTTTCCATAAAACTTAGAGTAGTCATGCTTAGTAAATTGTGTTTTTCGTTTTCCCATTTGATGTAATAATTAGTCATCTAAAAGTGTGCCAAAAAGTTGCTGCTGCATTAAATTTGGAGGCTTCTAGGCTGTTAAAGAGTTAGGTTAGCTTTTTACAAGCTCAAAGGTTTACTTAAGTAAAGAAACCCATGTAAACAACAACTTTGATTTTGAAATACGAATTTGAATTTGAAAATTTCAGAGGTGAGAGTTTCTCTCTTGAGTTCTTCATTTGGACTTGCAACTTATCAAGGGCCGATCATCCTTGTGGCGTTTACCATACTTTAAGGTCTTTGGTGCGTTTTCTTTTCCGCAAGACAAGGGTTCTGAGTAGATCATCCTAAATCTGAATACTTAGGGATCTTGGGGCATTCAACTACTCTTTGTTGTGGGTTCTGGGGTTTATTCCTAACCGGGTTC
>Ga0099825_1010575_pt1 | contig 10067 bp, 6 predicted proteins | sample SiratroredBW_FD_76838 | JGI IMG/M metagenome (GOLD analysis project Ga0099825, IMG submission 76838) | Root nodule microbial communities of legume samples collected from California, USA - Siratro red BW | ecosystem: Host-associated > Plants > Roots > Nodule | place: USA: California | collected... | reverse complement strand
GTTTGCCTTTATTTTCATTTTTGTGGAAAATAAACATCTTAAAGAAAATACACTCGTTTTACTTATTTAATTAAAAGGTACCGTCCCAGGACGGACGTTGTGGGGGTGCTAACACCTTCCCCATCTGCGGTCCAGTTTTCGCAGACCTGCCTTATCATTTCTTTTTGGGTTTTCCATAGTTTTCCCTGAAAAACTATTGGTGGCGACTGCATTTTTTTTAAATTCATTAATTTTTTCGGATCGCCGTCCCCGTCGTGATTTAGGTCGCGACAACATTCCTTTGAGTTTGTCATTAAAATTCTCTTGAGTTGTGGTATTCAAATTATCCTTTATTTCTTTATATTTTTTACCTCATGATGAACTAGTACATTGATGAAGCACTTGAGTTGAGTTGGAACCAACACATCAAGGGCTGAATTTCCAAGAAATATTGGAGGATGATTCACAATGGGAGATGTGGTCATGTTGCTGAAAAGTTCCATTAAGCAACTTACACCAAAAAGGAATGACACACTAGTGAGGCAAAGTCACAAATGCGTAGAGTGCATATTTTAGCAATTGTAGTTTTTAACAAATTGTCATTGTATTATATTGAGTTGTAATTGCCAAAAATCATTATCATTAGTGAAATAATTCAAAACGTGTAGACAGTGAAGTGTGTCTAAGGTCCTTGGTGCCAAAGAACTTCACCTTATGACTCGTCTAGATTTACATTTCCAAAGCTTTTGTTTAATTTCTCTATTTTCATTTTATTTGTTTCATTTGGGCAATCCTACTAGTTTTATTTGCTTCACTGAGTGGCCTTCATTTGTGACTTAGTGAATTCATTGTAAGAACGATTACAAAGGTACAATGGGTCAGACTCTGGCAATGAAAATCTTGGTACTTAAGTTATCCTAGTGATACACCTCACTTTCCTGGGAGACCCACTGGTGTGCTAGACTAGTTTGTCTTACCTTGAGGGCACTACTTCACAAAATTTAATATGTCTCGACATTCCTATCACCATAGTGGCAATGAGTCCAATGAAAATACATCAGATTTGAGAAAATAATTAGATGAACTTCGTATTTAGAAAATAAACACTGATGTACAATTTGCCATTATGGAGGAGGATGAAAAACCAGAGAGAGATAGCTTGAGAGCAACCGAACACTATCAGTTTGACCCTTATCACCACTACAAGAGAGAAAGAAAATCCAAGGAAGTTAGGGTAGATCTACCTCATTTTCATGGGAGTAATGATATTGAAACATTTCCTAGATTGGGAGATGAAGGTTGAACAATTGTTTGAATGCTACCATGTGAGTGAAGAGAGAAAATTTCCATTAGCCACCCTTAGCTTCCAAAGGCATGCTCTAGATTGGTGGACAACCTTAGTGAGGGATATGAGTCTTCATCATGAGTCAGAGACACCTACACAAATCAAGATGCTGACTATTCTAAGCTTTTGAGGAATCTTTGAAAAATCGTAAATAGTAGTATAGGAATTTTTCTTCTTCTAAAAAACCCTAGGTGCCTTAGGGTTTGTAAAGGCACCTAGGTTAGGGTTAAGATGCATCTAGAAGCCATGCCATGTGGGGCCTTCTCATTGGAGGAGTGTGAGGCGCTAGGGTTTGGGAAGGGAAGCTTGCTCCCCATGCTAGGTTGCCCTAACCCTAGCATGTGATGTAAGCTAGGGTTTCTAGACCTCGCTTCTTCTACACACTACCTAGATAGCTTGCATGGGAAACTACTACATCATCCTTCCTTCTATAAATAAGAGGTGTAGAGACCTCTCTTGTAAATGTTGTTGAATTTTATGCACATTGATCAAGTTTCCTATTGAGTTTCTTCTCCTAGAAGCCAGAGACTCTCTCTTGAAGGTTGGCCTAACCTCCTTCAAGGCTTGCATCACCTAGTTCACCTCTACTTGAAGCTTCTACCGTAGCTTCATCCTTGTTCCTCCCTACATCCATTGCAGCATGATCAAGAACCTAAAGAGAACCTAGGAGCACCTCTATCACTAACTCAAATCCCAAGCAAGATCTTAAGAGGGAGGGGAAGTTTGTGAAAGAAAAGCCAAAAGAAAAACCCTTCTAAATGCACAGTCAAGAGAGTTTCAAGACAAGGGAAGAGCATGCAACCTCAAACCGCACTACTGACATTAAATGCTTTAAATGCTTGGGTGAGGGTCATGTTAAATCTCAATGTCCTTCGATGAGGACTATCTTAATTAGAGCCCAAGATGTTACAATAGTGAGGAAGAAATTAATGACGAACCAATAGTGAGGATTTTGATTGTGATAGTGGGGAGGATGCATATGCCCATGAGAGAGAATTATTCATGGTTAGAAGAGCCCTCAACAACCAATCTAGCCCACAACTCGAGTCACAAAGAGAGGATATTTTCCATACTCATTGCAAAATTTCTAAAAACTTATGTTATCTCATTATTGACAGCGAGTCGCGTTGTAACTGTTGTAGTGCTAGGATGGTTAACAAATTGAACTTATCTATGACTCCCTACCCTAAAACCTACAAATTGCATTGGATTAATGATGGGGAGATATAAGTGTTAAAAAACAAGAGAAAGTCAAGCTCCTGGTAGGTAACTGTGTTCTTGATGTTTTATGTGATGTAGTACATATGGAGGCTTATCATGTTTTATTGGGAAGACAATGGCAATTTGACAAGAAAAAAATTCATGATGGTCTCACCAACAAAATTACTTTCATCCATAATCAAAAGAAGTTTGTACTTCATCCTCTTTCACCTTCCCAAGTTTTAGAGGATCAAGTCTAACTGAAAAAATGAATAAAAAGAAGAAATGAAAAACATAAAAATAACAATGTTCCAAGGGTCATGTACCTTTGTTCTACTTTTGATCAAGCATAAATAGACCTTGGGAGACAATTTTTGTTGAGTTATTTTCTTTTTAAATTCTTTGTGAATTTGACTTTACAACCTACAGTAGATCAATCTTATTGAAAGTGCTTGACAAAGGATAAGAAAAATTTTAATTTTAGACAATTTCATAAGGAAGAAGGATGGAAATATAAAAAAGAAAATAAAAATATTTTTAGGCTTCAACATGACTGTCTTATTATTGATACAAAATACGATAAATTTACAAAAGCTCTTCTCTTCTTTTATGTTGTAATTATTTAATTGATCTCACTACATGATTGTTTTGATAGGAGGGCGTTTGATCCTGGAGGAAGTTAACAATAAGGTTATCCATAAGACCGTTGTGGATCTAAGGACAAATCCCTTTCAAGATGGAGGCGATGATGGAAGAAGGCCAAAGCAAAGCCCAATCACTTGATCCATAGCCAAACACATTGAAGTTCAAGAGGAGTCTGAGGCACCAACACACATCAAGATGCTGACAACTCTAAGCTTTGGTGGACATTTGTAAAATTGTGAAAATATTTCAGAAGACTTTTCTCTGTAGAAATAAACCCTAGGTGCTTTAGGGCTACTAAGCACCTAGGTTAGGGTTAGATTCTCTAAGTGGAGATTCCTTCTAGAAGGTGTCATGTGGCACTTGCTCATTGGATGTAAAAAGGAATATTCTAGGGTAAGAGACTTGTTCCACATGCTAGGGTTAGGGTTACCTAGCATGTGAAGCAAGCTAGGGTTAGGCTACTAGCTTAGTTCTTACTACATGGAGAATAGCTTCCCATGGAAGATTCCTTTTCTATAAATAGATGCCTAGGCTCCATGTAAATGCAAGGTTAATAGTATCATGAAATGCTGCACATTTTTCAGCTCATTAGTCAAGTTTCCATTTGAGTATTTTTCTCCAAGAAACCTTGATCATCCTTGAAGGTTGACCCAACCTCCTCTAAGTTCCCTGCATCAACTAGTTCATCTCCATTTCCTAGATGCTCCTACCGTAGCTTCTCCATTGCCTCCACTTCTCCACAGATTTTGCATGTTCTTCCTTTTGCTTCCAAGAAGAGCTCATTTCTTCCATTTGATTCGGTGCCAAGCTTCTCTTCTATGTTACATCAACTTGTACAAACCTTGAAGCAAAACGCATCAGGGAGCCTTTCACAGTTGTTATCTCTATAAGTTACATAACCATCATGTTTCCAATGTATATTGATCAATTATGAAGCATCACCTGCCATATGTTTGGAACAACCACTTTAAAGATACCACAGTTGCTTCTTGGTTGTCAAACTGATCTGCAAAAGAAATAAAGTTTCAAGAATTGGTACCTTGTTAATCTTGGGTCCACCGGTGTTAATGATGCTTTTAGGTACCCACCAAACCAATCCTTTTAGTACCTCAACTTTCCTAGTTTTACAGTTTCTAATGGAGTGTCCTTTTTTTAAATAATAAAAGCAAGCGATAAAGGCTAAAGAATATTTTTCATTGTATTTTAAAAAACTATTGAACTTCTTCTATTTTCCTTGGATTCCACATTGATATCCAATGCAAGCCTTATTAAAAACACAATTTTGTGATCCCAAAATAGCATTGAGATTTGTAGTTCCCATTGAAAGCTTTGAAGCAGTTTTAATGAAGTATTTAACCTTGTTTTGAAGAACAATACAGTCTTCACAATAAGCAAGCTTCCAAGAGTCAATGTCACTGGAAGATGCAGCTTTATAGATAATTTCCAAGTGATCAAATTCAGTTTTCAAAGTCAACAGTCCTTCTTCCAGTTCTTTAACTCTGCCTTCCAACCAATTGTTTAGCCCTTTCAATTGATTGTTTGTTAAGGCCAATCTATTAGCTTCTTCACGTGTTATTACTATTCTTATGATGATTATACTTATGATTATGATTATTCATATTATTTATAAAATTATTATTATCGATACAAATAATAAAACTAATCATAAATTAATATGAAAAATATTTGTAATATAAATATTAATAATACAAATTAAATAATTAATAATGTTAAAAGCAACTTTAATAATATGAAAAAATATAGTATTAATATTATTATTATTTTATTAATACTAATAACAATAATAAAATTACTATTATTGTTAATTATAATATTATTACTAATATTATTTTATTTGTTTTTAACAATAACAAATATAATATAATAATAAGACAAATAATATTCATAATTGTACTTACGTACCTATAAATGTGGATAATAAACGCAACCAATATCCAGGGGTAATATCTATGAACCTATATTCATGGATAATACTTACAGATCTATGTTTCTAAATATTATTAAAAATATTTGTTTGTAATGTCAAATTTAGCTACTAATACAGATCCATGGGTAAAAATTCGTAGGTAAAGTTGAATTTACCTATAGATACAGATTCATAGGTAATAATTTATAGGTAATGCTGAATTTACATACGAATACGGATCCGTGGATAAATTCAATTTTTCTTTATTTTACATTTCTTTTAATATGTTTAGATTTCAACGTTTAGGTTCAAAATTCTTTATTCAAACAATTTTACTATGTATGTTAAGAGTGCCTTGCATGGAAAAGAATACTCATATTGGAAGAGTTGGGAAAACTGCTAAAAAAATTCAAGATCTACCTTAAAAGTTTTAATGCATGTTCATGGATAGGTATTATTCTATGGGTCCAAAGATATAGATTTTAGAATGCTTGTGTTATTTTTCATGGCCATATCATAAACTTCTATTTAATATAATGGGCTTAGCCCATATATTTTCTATTAGTCTGTTACTATTTTTATCTATAAATAAACAGTTCTTATGTGTGTATTTTACGCAAGGGAGATTAATTCATAATTATTTTCTCTTTTATTTTAACATGGCATCAAGAGCTTAGGGTTAGGCTAAAATTTTTTTTGGTGAACCCAGTGTTCACCACTGTTTTTCCGCAGTCATCTATGTTGCTCTTATACACCTTTGCGCTTCTTTTGCTCTTCATTTTATTGAAACTCTTATATTTGCTATTTGTTGTGGCAGAGGCTACAAATGAAGGTTGTTTTCTTGAGATTTTTCTCCCTATTTTAAGGTGGTTTCTCTCACTTCATCTATGGCCTCTTCCTTTGTCGTATCTGATTCATCCATCTATACTAATTATGTTAATGTTCATCTCTCCATTTTCAAATTAGATGGAACAAATTATGATACTTAGGCCTCATATATTAAATTATGGCTTAAAAGTCAAGGGTATGTTGATCATCTTCCCAAGTGTGGTGTTGATGTTGATGAAAATGAGGTTTCTCGTTAGCTGAAAATTGATGCTCAATTATGTATTGTTATCAAATCTATCATTCACTCGTCTTTAAAACAAATTTTTCATTCTTATGAGACGTGTTCAGAAGTTTGGGAACAAGCAAAATTAGTATACACCAATGATACTCAACGTCTTTATGGTGTATGTCAAAATTTTTTCAATTTTATTGCTCTTAGACGTCTTGATGGTACAATAGCAGAATATTTAGGTAAAATTCATGCTCTTCCTCATTATTTTAATGAGTTATTGCCTGCTGCCTCTACTCACTCTCAAGAATTAGAGCAAAGGTCCAAACTTTTCATGTTATTAGCCTTACATGGACTCCTAATGATTATGCCCATTTTTGTGACCAGCTTTTGGGATCTCCTATTGTGCCTAATTCTACTTCTACATGTTCCACCCTTCTTTGTGTGCCAAGTAAACACACCACTGATATACCTATTAATTTTGTTGATGACTCTTCAGCTTTGGTATATCAGCGTGATGATCACACTCACCCTCGCAAGCCAGACAAAGGGCATGAAAAGTGTTACCATTGTGGCAAGCTTGGCCACAAAATTGGCAGGTGTTATGTTTTACATGGTCACCCTCCTAAATCTACAGCACTTGCCCAAACAGCTTCTCCTGTGCAAGATGGCCTCTTTATCAATTTGATGTTAAAAATGTTTTTCTTAATAGGGATTTCGAGGAAGAAATTTATATGGAGCAACCCTCAGGTATTGCTGCTCAGGGGAGTTTTCTAGATTGGTAATAATTTTTTTTGTAATGTGAAATTTAGCTACGAATACAAATCTATGGGTAATAATCCGTAGGTAATGTTAAATTTACCTATAGATGCAGGTCTGTAGGTAAAAATTTATAAGTAATATTGAATTTACCTACGGATACAGATCCGTGGATAATAATTGGTGGATAAATTCAATTTTTCTTTCTTTTACATTTCTTTTAATATGTTTAGATTAGAAGGTGTTTAGTTGTCAACGCTTAGGTTCAAAATTCCTTATTTAAACAATTTTACTGTGTAAGTTAATAATGGCTTGCATGGAAAAGAATACTCACATTGGAAGAGTTGGGAAAAATTGCTAAAAAAATTCAAGATCTACTTTAAAAGTTTTATTGCATGTTCTTGGATAGGTATTATTCTGTGTTTGAAAATATAGATTTTAGAGTGTGTGTGTTGTTTTTCATGGTCTTATCATAGACTTCATTTATTAATCCAATAAATTATACAACCAACTTGAATGTAATAATAATAATAATAATAATAAAGATAATACTAATAATAAATTTAATAACATATTAAAATATGTTTAATATTATTATAAAATTAATAATAATATTAATAATATTAATGTAAATAATAACAATAATATAATTAATATTAATAAATATAAGTAATATTAATAAAAATACAATTTTTTGGGTAATAATTTCGTTTGTAACATGGAATTTAGCTACGAGTACAGATTCATGGGTAATAATTTATAGGTAATGATGAATTTAACTATAGATACAGAAGGATAGGTAATAATTCATGGATAATGCTGAATTTATCTACGGATACAGATCCATGGATAATAATTTGTAACTACATTCAATTTTTCTTATATTTTACATTTCTTTTAATATGTTTAGATTACAAAGTGTTTACATTTCAACGCTTAGGTTCAAAATTCTTTATTTAAACAATTTTATTGCGTAAGTTATGAATGGCTTGCCTGGAAAAGAATACTCACATTGGAAGAGTTGGGAAAAACTGCTAAAAAAATGTAAGATCTACTTTAAAAGTTTTAATGCATGTTCTTGGGTAGGTATTATTGGCTTTTTTCCTAGTTTGGTGTATTTTTTCACATTAATCCCTAAAATGGACAAAAAATTATTTCTTTTACTAAAATGAGAAAATTGTGACAGCTAAATAGGATTTCAAATTAAGAAATCCTTCCAGTTAGCCATGATTTCAGGATGGTGAAATAAAAATGACATGTTGACGATTTTAATTATTTGACACTATATTTGTTAACAATTAACAAAAAATTGATAATAATAATTAACAAAACAGTAAAAAAAATTAAGGCATACAAATTTATTTTAAATTAAAAAATAATATAATGATAATAATAATAATAAAAAGAATAATTTTGAATAAATTCATATGAATTTAATTTAAATTATAACAATAACATCAATAAATCAGTTAGTCATTGTTATTCTTTTAAATAAAATTATTAATTTATTCTTATAATTATTATTATCATTATATTATTTTGTTTTAATTTAAAATAAATTTATATGCCTTTATTTTTTTTACAGTTTTATTAATTATTATTACTTTTATTATTTTTGTTAATTATTAAGAAACATAGTGCTAAATAATTAAAAAAGGGTTACACAAAAATCGGCTTAGTGAGAAACGATTTTAATTAACGTTTTTAATTAAAATCGTAAACCTATCACTTCTATTTGACTAACCTGAAATCATGCCTAGCACTACAAAAAAAAAAGAATAATCGACGGCTAAAATTCATCGGTAACATCATTTATCCATCGATAACAACATATTACTGATGGATTTTCGACGGACACGTAGTCGTCGGTTATTTAGTTGTCGAAAAATTGACCGACGAAGGTTGGCTTGTCGGTAAATACCGACGGACGTCATCCATCGAAAAATTTGTCGATAAATACCGACGGATATTATTCATCAAAAATCCGTCGGTAAAATTGGACGGCCGCTATCTGTCGAAAAAATCCGTCGGTAAATTTGGACGGCCGCTATCCGTCAAAAAAATCTGTCAGTAAATTTGGACGACCACTATCCGTCGAAAATATCTATCGGTAAATTCGGACGACTTCTATCCGTCGAAACAATCCGACGGATTTTGTTCGCCGATATATTTTCCAGTCAATGCATGTTCTTTTATCAGCTTCTGATGAGTTACTTAATCACCTGCTTTCATAATTATAGTATCTAATAACAAAATTCGACAATACAATTTAAAACAAAACCATAAAGATATTGTTGTCCAAAATCAAATTTATTAACCAAGTGCAGGTAAACTAAAGAAATGTACATGGTTTATCAAAGTTATATTGTCTTATAACAAAAAATACTAACAAAAACTAACAGCCTCCTCCATAATCAAAAGAATGATCGTGATCAGGATTTTGCTCGTGATCAAGATTTTGTTGCTGATCATTCTCTTTTAGATGCTCATCTTGTGGTGGTGATGGTGGATGTTCTTAGTCTTCAGCTATTAATGCATAGGCTTCAGGAGGAAGGAACCTCTTAACAATTGTTTCTAAGGCTTTAATCTTGATACTCAATTTGTCATTTGTTTCAAGACTTTGTGAGAGTTGTTTCTTAATAGGTTCATGTCCTCAGAATTGTTGGTGGAGGTTGATGGTTGGTGCTTTAGACTTTCACTTCCACCTGAGTAAGTTGCACCAATCTGTCCAATACCATACAATCTTCCCTTACTTTTCCCTCCTACCGCATCAACCCAACATCGAGTCCTAAGAATGTCATCGTCTGCTTGATCAATAGCATTAACCTCCCCTGATTCATCTGGACATGATCCAACCTTTGATCTAGCATGTGAGAGTCTAGTATCAAAGTCTTCCTGTTATCAGAAGATTACATAATTGGTAAATCAACCCATTCTATCGGAAATGTTGAAAGAAATTTTGACAATTCAGCTTACAAGTGTCTTCTTGGATCTTTCATCCACAAACTCCTTAGTACCCTTCTTGGTGTGCATTCGGTGGAAGACCTCATCAACAAACATAGACCGTCCAAGTTCTTTTGCCTTTAATACATTTTTGCAAACTTAATTTACATATATAAAACTTTTAAACTTAGATAAATAAGATAGATAGATAG
>Ga0099825_1010573_pt1 | contig 10068 bp, 3 predicted proteins | sample SiratroredBW_FD_76838 | JGI IMG/M metagenome (GOLD analysis project Ga0099825, IMG submission 76838) | Root nodule microbial communities of legume samples collected from California, USA - Siratro red BW | ecosystem: Host-associated > Plants > Roots > Nodule | place: USA: California | collected... | reverse complement strand
GATATAAAATTATATTTTTAATAATTTTATTATTTATATTTTATTTTTATAATTATTTTATTTTATTATTGTTTTATAAATTAATTTTATTATTTAATTAAAAAGTAACGTAAAAAGCAACTTTCGTTGTAAATCTTCATACGTGAGAGTATAAAGTTTAGGAAGAAAGATTTTCTTCGTTTTTCGTGAAATTCAATCTCATTTTTTTCGATCTCATTTTTTTCGTTTCACCCTCTTTTCTTTGCTCAAATGTTTCTATCGCTAGAAACAAACAACTTTTTACAGACGAGAACTAATTAATTATGTCAAAGTTGATTTATCATAATCTACGTCTAAGTTAGCTTTCATAATCGATTATTAGATAGACATAACTGATTATGCACAATTTTAATTACCATAATTGATTATAGAGTTTGACATAATCAATAATCCATAGAGTTTATGCAAACTTACTATGATTATGACCTATTATGATTTATTATGAGTGATTTCACTGTGTACTAATAACAAGAATTATAGCATGCATAATTGATTTTGATAGTGAAACTTCTCTTTCATGCACCTTGAAATTGCTTTGTTGGTTGCAAAGTGTCGGTGAAATTGCATTGTTTAAAAAAAAAAAGTAATAGAATTATGAATTGCTTTGAAGGGTTGCTTTTATATTATTGATTACATCATAATAAAAAATTTAATTAATATTAATAACAAATATTTTGAATATCATTATTAATATGTAAAATGTATAGTTTAATCATGCATTATTTAATGTAAATATTTATTTAGTGAAGAGTGTCTTTGTGCATGTGAACAAGAATATTAAAAGAATAAATGGATGATAAAAGAAGAATAAATGGATGATAATATTAATGGTTAATTAATATTATAAATTGATGACACATATTTTGTGTAAATATTTATAACTTTATTTTACATTGAAAACAATTTTAATTAATATGATTTATTTTAAAAATTTAATTATTCCTTTATAGTAGTAAAAAATTGGGTTTTATGTGAATAATTGTTTTAATTTTTAATTTTTAGCTAATTTGATATTTGTATACTATTTTGGTCATAAATTTTTTTTTTACCTATTATTTTTGGCTGATTGTAGTTGCACTTACATTTTCAGGCTTTAAATTGGATATATGGTTTGTTGGGTTTGGATTTTTATGTTATTTTATATTATTTTTAAAAGTTGAGGCAAATTTGTTAAATTTTTGTATATATGTATGCAAACTTTTTTGTTAGTTTTAACATATACTTTGTAACTAGACTTATGAACGTGATTAGAGCTCTTAATTAGGCCCATGTATGTATGTTTATCTTATTAGAGAGACTATATATAGACTAGATGAGCTAGGAGAATTCATTTGTTTAGCTTTACATATTTAGAAATTGTTTCCTTGTTTGCTTTTTTTAAAATTTTAGAATTATTTTTTTGTTTTCTCCTCTCTTTTGTGTTTTTCATCCTTCGTCTATGGAAAATCAATTCTTGAATATTAATTCACAAAATCAAGTTCAAATAATACAAATTAAATTTTGTACTAATAATTTAACACTTTAAGTTTGTTTTTTTCTCTTTAATCTTGGATTTACATTTTATGATATTAATTTTCAATTTTTATTTTAGAATTTAAATTTGGAATCGATCAAATCTTAATTTGATAGTTAGATACAAATTAGGTTGAATGATATTTTAATTTTATTCATGTTTATTCAATTGAATTAACTAATTGAATCAGTTACTTTAAACTTGGATGTAAATCTTTAGATAACTATGATAAAAGAATTATACATATTGAATGTGTGAATTGAATTTCCATATTCTTTTACTTAGTTCTCAATCCCTATCACATTTTTCTAATTTTATTCCATCCTAAAGTCCCATTTTAATTTGTATACGATGAGTATTAAATATTGAATATAATCAATTTATGTCTTTTAAGAATTCACCCTAGATTATTATCTATATTATAAAATTTTCAAGAAAACTTAAATATTTTATTTTGATTATGATAGTAAATATCAAATTGGCGTTGTTGTGAGGAATACATATTATTGTGTCCAATTGTTAATATTTTTTTTCTTTCTTCTTTGAATTTTTTGTTATTTTTACAATTTTTATTTTTATTTTAGTTTTAATTTTGTCTTAGATTAAAATAAAATTTATTCAATTTGAAAAAAAAAAAGTATTTGAGGAATACAAATTTTGAATTCAAAAAATTAGAATATGAAAAAATATTTTGAAAAAAATTAATTTATCTTCTAGTTTCAATTCTTCTTTTACTTTTATAAATTTGAAAAATAAAAGATAAATTTAAAAAAATTTAGACAAAAGTTTTGAGATCGAAAAATAAAATATGATACATCATATTTTATCTTATTTGAGTTACAGTTTAAAAAAAGTTTAATTTTTTGTTTTAATTTCAATTCTATTTCAGTTTTATCAATTTGAAAAAAAAAAAAAAAACTGAATTTGAAAAAAAAAAATTGAATTCGAAAAAAGTCTAATATTTATCGTATTCTATTTTATTAAATTTTATTTTATTTTTATTTATCTTATTTTGATTTATTTTATGTTATTTTTATTTTCTTTAATCTTATTTTTGATTTATTATATTTTATCTTTTCATATCTTATTTATTTTATTTTGATTTGTCATACTTATTTTTATTTTATTTAATTTTGTATCTAATTTTATTTTATTTTAATGTATTGCGGGATTTGTTTCTGTTTTCTTATTTTTGGTTTCTACTTTTTTAATGTTAACTTTTGATTTTTCTTTTCTTTTTTAATTTCAAAATTTAAACAAATTGAAATACGAAATTAAAAACTAAAAAATAAAATTTTGAATTTCCTTTAATATTTATTTTTATTTTTTTCTTACTTTTTATTTTTGTTTTCTATTTCTTTTTGTGTATTTTTATTTTTTTTCTTTTAGCTTATAACATATTCACAAAACAATTTTTCAATACCAATTTTATATGGAAGTCAATATTCATTTCTATATGTTAAATAATATGATAATCTAACCAATGTGAGTCAATTTGAAGAGCGACAACAACCATACTTTTAGACAGTCTTATCATAAAAAATGCCAACAAATTTGATTATTCTTTAAACAATGTTCATTGTCACAACATTACTAATTTGTACAAATTAACATAGATATTATTCCTTATTTTGAGAGACACAAGTACTGTGAATGATAATATATTGTAGAAGAAACAAATAATAGGACTTTAATGTAAAAAATTAAACTCCGCTTTTCTTCGTACATATGGATAAACTCTTAATCATTATTTATATAGTATATTGAATATGATTATTGCATCAGAGGATAGACTTTTAGTTCAAAATTAGGTATTGAAGTGCATCCATAAATTATTTTAAATATTTTATCCATATTTGAAAAGTAAATTATAAGTTTTTATTAATTAAAATTGACATTATGAACATCGATATAATATATATATTTGTACAATAAACCAAAATCAGAATCTTTTTTATATTTAATTAGAACCTTTTTAATTTAATTAAAAATAGTTTTTAATTTTCTTTTCATGATATAGATTATCTCATGTAACACATGTGAACTCATTATGAATAGTATAATTAGATCCAATTTTATCAACTTTTATAACTTCCAATGTTAATTATCATCGTTCTTCCCTAATCTTCCAATTTTCTTGAATTTAAATTGAGAACTCCTCCAATTTGTATATATTTCGAACAAGATCGTTGAAATTCTTGTGGATGAATAATATATATGAAGATGAGAAAGTATTTGAGGAATAAAGTGAAAAAGAGTTTCAAATAAAGAGACTGACTAAAAGAAATAAAGAAGAAGAAATAAGAAAGAATATTGAAGGAAGAATCAAATCCTTAGAGGAAGAAAGAAGAAGAATAAGCATGTGTAGCCCTTGAAAATAGGAAGAACTTGAGAGAAGTAAAGCACTTGACGATTACAAATTGAGAAAGACTTCCAAGACTCTTGAAACTCCTTAAATAGGCACCACATGTGACTACCTTTTATGTCATCATTTGTAATCATTATACCTTTCTAATTTTTAGGAACTGACATGTGCACTCTTGATTAGTTTAGTTAAACATGTTCACTCCTAATTTTTAAGAAATTAGTTTAGTTAAACATAGTTAACTCTTGATTAGCAAAGTTAACTCTTTTGTCTTTTTAAAATCCTCCTTAGCCAAGTTTTGTGCCTATATAAGGAGTGTCTTCCTTTGTAAACTACACAAGTTAAATAAATGAGAAATTACCTTGAAAGGATTTGAGATAGTTTGAGAGTGTTTTTTCTCTTGTTCTTGAGTTCTTCTCTTGAGAAGTTTTTTCAAGTGATGACTCTTCTTGCACTTATACTTGGAGTTCTTCCCTCAAGGTGGCATGTTCTTCCCTCCTCACTTTAATCCATTTTTGTTTTGATTTCTTATTTTATTCCTGTTTCTTTTCACTTGTTCTTCAATTTGGCCGCATGAAACTCTCCTTAATGGCTTCCAAGAGTCACACTCTCTCTTCTCCTAATGTGATCTGGAAAATAAAAATAAATGTATTTTTCATGTTGTAAAAAAAAAACTAGTTTTAGTGTATTTTATGTTTTTGGCATAAGGTTAGGGAAGGAAAAAGAGTTTGTCTAATTCTCTTTCCACCATGATCTCTATATAAGGAGAGCTATTGTACGCCTTTTGTAGAACTTTGAGATAAATAGAAACATTTGAATTCTTGAGTGTGTCATATCTCAAAGAGTGATTCTCCTTTGCTAATCTTATAGTGATGCTTCTTAGTTTGTCTCTTGTGTAAAGCATTAAGGCTCATAAATTCGGGAAGTGGAGAGTTTTTTCTCTTGTGGTTTCTTATCTTGTTTAGGGTTTAGGGTTTAGGGTCACAAGTGGTGATTCACCATCTTACTTATCTCATGGATTTCAATGACGCAAGATTCTTCTCAATTTTTAGCATTGATTCTTATCTTGTGGGTTAGGTCACAAGTGGAAATCACCATCTTACTTCTCTCATGGATGTGAGTGGTGCAAGGTGTTTTTCTAATTCCTAGTATTATACTATTTCTTGTATTTTCTTGAATTGTTTTCTTTTTCGAAGTTTCCTTAAAACATTGAAGATGTTGTTCTAATTCCTAGCTATCCAATAATTCTTCAAAAAATTCGTACAAGAATTCATTTGAAAGCCTTTCTTTAAGCTTGAGCGGAACGATCTTACAACTCAAGCCATCCTCCACGCATCATCCCTTTGCCATATATGCAACAACTAGTTTTCGACTTCCACATTACATGTCCAGCTTGGGATTTACACATCATCTCCTTCCATGGAGAATTTGGTCCACATCTTCCATTGATTTGATCAAGATCCTACAACACATATCAAGTGGTATCAAGAGTTAGAAAATCAACCCAAAGCTATGAAGATGTTCATCACTCTCAAAGAAGGTGTTCTTGAAAAATAGGTATGAAACCCATTATTGTTTGGTGATGATTCTTGAATTCTTTTTATATTTTACTCTTTATAGAAACATTGCTTATTGTTTGGAATATGTTTCTTGTTTTTGTTCACTAGGTTAATTCATTAATCAAGTCATTGTATCCAATTTTTGCATGGTTGGCCAATAACTTCTTTTAGAAATGGTTATGATGTTGATAATTGGTTAATTTTGTATGCTTATGTTATTGTTCTTTCTTTGTGTTCTTGATTTCTTCTTATAGGTTTTCTAGAGTTTGAAAGTTTTTAATGTTGTTTTGAAAGTTTTCTTAAGAGAAAACATGTTTTCAAAGATTTTGAAACTAATGAATGTCAAAATTTGTAATCCTTTCATCTTTGTTTGTTTTTTAGAATTAAATCAAAAACAATTTTCATGGGGTTACTGCTCTTAATGGTCAAACCTTTAAGAAAATTTGAAAAAATAAAAAGAAAATTTCTACAAAAGTTAGAACAAAAAAACTGTTTGAGAAACAAGTTGTTCATGAGTATGTTGTCCTAGTTTTCTTGAATCTTTTCATTATGAATTTCTTGGAGGGTTGTCGAATTGTTTCTATCATTTTGTGTGGGTTTTGTGTTCTTGAACATGTATTTCTTGAGTGACTTTCAATTGAAGGTTTTACATGATTTCAATGGATAAAATTTTTGCTTGAATCTTGACTGATCTTAAGCCTTTTTTATAATTTTTCTTGCATTTTTATGTCTAATCTTGTCACATAATATATATAATATTTTGTGTGTCTTTTTCTTTTGTGTATCTTTTAGATTTTCTTTTTCAATTTCCTCAAGTTTTGTCTCGTATTTTTCTAAATTTTGAGGACTTAATGCATTTAGAATCATTTCATCATTCACTTGAGATATAATATTTCTTAGTTTGAATTTTGAGACAAATTTTGAGGTATCTTGAATTTCTCTCTTAAGTGTTTGAGTGCAACCAAATCATGCTTGAGTTTTTCACATTCTTTTAGTCTTCTAATACATACATTTGAGTGCAAATACTTAGGAAGAGATTAGGTTAAATTTTGGTACTAACTCCTTTATTAGTTTGGTGTAGACTTTCTTAGAGATTTGTTAGTTATATCTTTGAGTCCAAAAAAGAAGGAAGCGTGAATATGGAGAGACAAAGTGAATTTTGAGAAGATAAGGCAACAATTGGAACAACACAAAAAATATTATGAATAAAATATATAGGAAAAAGAAAGTATTCAAGATCTTCTACAATCTAAAAGTGGAATAGAAAGGTGTAAGAGAAGGGAAATGAGACACCACATCATCTTGTGTAGATATCCAATTATGTGATATCCAGTAAGATATCCAATTATTAATCACTATGCCCACACCATCTCTTCTTTACAAAAACTACTCCAAAATAGAGAATAAAAAAATTGAAACGTTAGTAGAAAATAATTGTTTTACTAAAATTAAACTTCAATCAAACTATATTGTTCATTATCCTTGTGTCTTCGCATGAATATATTTGAGGAATAAGATGAAATCTTTGTTAATCTTTAAATTTAGAGAAAATTCAAATAAAAAAGTTTTTGAAAAATAAATTTGTAAACGAAATAAAAATAATGTCTACTTTAATTTATATATTTACAAATTGTTATACATCTAAATTTATCTTAAATGAAACTCAATTATTATATATGAGAGGTGAAATTGATGTGATTGCATAACAAATAACCTTGAGTGTTTACAACAAATTTTTGTATTTAATTCAAGTAAAGATGTTTTTTGTATGATTTTTTTTTATTTTTGAAAACGATAAGAATTAGAGGACATAACCTGTCCATGAAAGAATACAAATATGTCTATCTAATGCTAAAGAATACAAAAAGTTGCATCGCCTGGGTAGAAATATTAGTTATCATTAAAGTTCTCACAATACAATCGAAATGCGAAAAAGCATTAATTTTAAAATTTAAATGAAATTTTAATTATGGTTTTAATATCTGAAATTCTAGATTAAATATGATTTTGATCTTTCGTATTTAAAAAATAAAATACTTTAGTCAATTAAATTTAAAAAATGATTTATACTTTTGGAACTAATTTTTGGAGACTAAATCTAAAATCTAAGAATTAAAATCACTATTTTTTAATTCAAGGAACTGAAATAATTTATTTTAATTCAAAACACAAAAACTGAATCTATTACAAAATTTAAGGTAAAAAACACAATCAAACCTAAAACATTTTAAGAAGTCATTTGGGTGTTTCTTAATTTTAAAATTTAATACGTATTTATTCTATTTGTTCTAAAAATACTTATCAAAGGAAAATTGCACTTGAAGCACGTGGTGGATCACTTTCATTATGCCCAGAAGTTAGTAGGATTCAGAGCACAAAAATCATGAGATGTTTCACAACATCATAATCAAGCCAAAAGATGAAAGCATGCTGGAGCATTTCTTCAAACATTTGGCACCCACTTTTTTCTGTTCCAAAATTATGATGAAGCACATGTTGCTGGATTTGCACTCGTACAAACAACAAATTCCCATTATTTTTCTCCCAAAATGGTTCCTCATTATGCCAGAAAAGTCAAAGGAGAACATGAGTTTGTCTAAACCTGCTTGGTGATGTCAAAAAGTGTAGGTCTTGGTCTATGTTTCATCTGCCTTTGCTGCATTTTCTTAACCTTATTAAAGGCTTTTGTAACTAGAAATCATCATCATGCCACTCATTTCTAAATAGTTTAAATGGTCTTTTTGTCTCTCAAAATCAAAGCCCTGTTCCAGGTCTTAATCATTGTTATAGTTTCAAATGTTGCAAAATATATATATTATACATTTTTAAATTCAGAAGTGAAAGAGTGTTTTTGGACCGAAAGTTTTGTGTCGGTTTATTTTATGTGCTTTGATACCATTTGAGGTTTTTTTCTGAGATTTGGCTGTATAAAAATGTTTTAACAACTAACGGAATTTATTTAACAGAAATATTAGTTTCTTACTGAAATATAAGCGAAATGAAATATCCACATTTAATGTAAGATAGTATTTTTAGCATATTTTAAAATATATATATATATATATATATATATATATATATATATATATATATATATATATATCGTGTCCGGTGGTTTTAAATTGATGTTATAATGTTTAAGGTTTTGTTTAACCTCATTTTTCTAATAAAATATATTCAAAATATATTATTACTCGTGATTGAGTAGTTGATATAGAACTTATGAATAGGCATATTAGTCGGTGTTAATTGTCTTTCTTATCTGAGAATTGAAGAGACTGAAATGATGGTACTAATAAATTTATTATTGTTCCAACATGAATTACAACTGTTGTCGGCATTTACTTAATTATCTTGACCTAGTCTTACCTTTGCCTTTTATAATTTCATTTGTTATAAGAAAACCTTAAGATATTCATTTATTTTAAGAAAATTATTTTTTAAATTCTAAAATGTCAATTTTAAAATTTTTAATATACAAAATATAAAAGTTGAAAAGTACTTATATATAAGTTGTTATCTATTTTACTATGATGGCAAAGTGTACCGTCGCGATGTAAATTCATATTCATGAACAATTTCATAATTTGGTTTTTGAATGCAGAAAATAAAATAATACTTGTAGCTTTTATTATCAATTGAAATGAAAAAAAATGATTTAATATTAATAGTAATAACTTGTCACGGTTAGATTTTGTCCATCTTTACTCTTTTATGTAAAAATATTTATTTTCTTTTATATCAATAATTAATGTCAACCTACAATAATACTCCATTTCAATTCTCAGCATAAAAAAGCCTAAGATTGTCTATTTACGGTTAATTTCTTGATCAATTATATAAATAAATCTTACAATATCTACAATGATCTTAAGGCAATAATCTAATCTTTTTCTACTTGTAAACACAAGGTTTTATCCAATATTTTAATTTAGTTTCTGATTACAAAAAATATTTTCCAATACCTTAAGAATCACTGATGAAGTCACAAATCAACACGACAAGCAATAATCATAGAAATAAAATATTGATTTGTTGAAAGAAATGATATCAAATATGAAAAACACAATGATTACATGATAGTTTAGAAGGTTTAACATAACCCAATAATAGAGAATTTAGCATCTCATAAACATCAAATATTAAACCTTACAAAAAAATAGTGGAATAAGAAAAAGAATTCAGAGAAAATACAAGAATGCCTTCCAAGAGTGATTTTTGATCTTCAATAGTCAAATATGTCTAACCCTAGTGCAAACAATTATTAAATAAATTATGAAATTCGAGGCTCATGCACAGATCAGGTCAAGAATAAATGATGAAGTCACAAATCAACACGACATGCAATAACTGCAAAATAAAAAATAATGATTTATTGAAATAAAAGATATAAATATGAAAAACATAAGGATTACATTAGGGTTCATAAAGGTTTAACATAATCCCAACAACAAAAAATTTAGCATCTCATAATACCTACGGCTTCTCCTAATTCCACCAAGTGACCTTGAGTAGGACTTTGGCCATAACACAATCGACAGATCCAAGATGTATTCCTACAGGTAAAAGGAGTTCGTATAGATATTGGTTGT
>Ga0099825_1010571_pt1 | contig 10070 bp, 5 predicted proteins | sample SiratroredBW_FD_76838 | JGI IMG/M metagenome (GOLD analysis project Ga0099825, IMG submission 76838) | Root nodule microbial communities of legume samples collected from California, USA - Siratro red BW | ecosystem: Host-associated > Plants > Roots > Nodule | place: USA: California | collected... | reverse complement strand
TAAGAGTAAGATAATTTAGTTTTCCAACTAATCTTCTATACTTCTTAGGATCTGAGAGGAGCTCCCCCTGACTAGGTAGAAGTTTGGCATTAGGGTCTATGGGTGTCTCAACCGATTTAGAATTCAATAACCCAATCTCTTCCAAAAGATCTAATGCATACTTTCTTTGAGAGATAACAATACCATGATTGGATTGTGCTACCTCAATCCCCATGAAATATCTAAGTTTACCAAGATCTTTGGTCTGAAAATGGTGACAAATATGCTGTTTAAGTTGAGAAATGCCATGGTGATCACTACCTGTGAGAACAATGTCATCAACATAGACAACTAGATAGATACACCCAGCATTCGAATGACGATAAAAAACTGAATGATCTGCCTCACTGCGAGTCATACCAAATTTTTTAACAACACTACTAAACTTCCCAAACCAGGCCTGGGAGACTGTTTGAGACCATATAAAGATTTGCGAAGACGACATACCAATCCAGAAGACTCCCCTGAGCAACAAAACCTGGAGGTTGCTCCATATAAATTTCTTCCTGCAAATCCCCATTAAGAAAAGCATTTTTGACATTTAGTTGATAAATAGGCAAACAAACGCCACTTTTGCCACTGGAGAAAAAGTGGCGTCTCTTCACCTATTTATCAACTGAATGTCAAAAATGCTTTCCTTAATGGGGATTTGCAGGAAGAAATTTATATGGAGCAACCTCCAGGTTTTGTTGCTCGGGGGAGTCTTCTGGATTGGTATGTCATCTTTAGTTTTAGAAAATAAAATTCCTCACTCTATTTTGTTTCCTCATGAGTCTCTCCATCCCTTACCCCCTATAGTTTTTGGATCTACATGCTTTGTTCACAATTTTAGTCCTGGGCTTGAGAAATTATCTGCTCGGTTACATAAATGTGTCTTTTTAGGGTTCACTAGATCTCAAAAAGGATATAAATGTTTTTCACCCTCACTTAATCGTTATTTCATTTCTGCATATGTTACCTTTACTAAATCTTCTTTTTATTTTAAGTCTTTATCTTCTCCTATTGCTTCTTCATCTAGACAAATACATATTTCAGTTGTATGTGATTCTCTTGTCATGTCTAGTGTTCCTATTGAGTCGCCTCCTTCACCACCTCTTAAGGTTTATAGTCGTCGTCAAACTTTCCAACGTCCACCAAGTGATTCTCCTTTGGTGCCAGATCTTTCGTCCCCTTCAGCTCCGACAGTTGAACCTGATCTTCCCGTTGTCATTTGTAAAGGTGGGTTTTTGCCATCAAAATTGGTCCTTATGGCACTATTGATCGTCTCAAAGCTCGTCTTATGGCTAAAGGCTACTGTAGGCGCATCGCTGCTCCGATCGCCGCGATTCCAACGACACAATGATTGTCTAGACAAGGTGCTCCTGATGGTGGTGTCACCGACCCAAACGGCTGCGGAGGCGGTAAAGGTGACGACGGCGGCGACAAAGGTGATGGTAGCGGTGATGGAGGCAAGTGAATGAGAACGGTGAACAATGGGTTCACCGAAAAAAATTTAACCCTAACCCTAGGCTCTGATACCATATTAAAATAGAGAAATATGTATAGGGTTAATTTCCCTTATGTGAAAATACACATAAAGGGATGTTTATTTATAGATGATAAAAATAACAGAAATAGTAACAAAATAACAGAGAACATGTGCTAAGCCTGTTATATTCAACAAGGATCATTCTACATCGATTGCTACATACAACCAATGTGGAAAATAACCTAGAAAAATCCCACAAAAAATATATTTGAAAAGAAAATTAAGCGCGTCATTGATTACATCGATTTTTGCTCCAACCGATATAATAAAGTGACTTTCTACATCAGTTGTGAGCTTCACGTTCTGACACAGACTTTTGTTCTTTGTTGTTTTATTTCACATTTTCGACATGTGCAGTTTGTTTGTTTAACTTGTATTCACATTGACGTTGCAAGTTATTAAGGATGCCATAGTAGCGATCTTACTTGATGCGTTAGTGTGACTGTCTAGTTCCACACCCTTGCCGCTTCTCTTTGCAATAGGTTAACATTTTTGTAAAATTTATTAAAAATAGTTAGAAATTTGATTTTGACCCTAGTTTTTTAGCAGCAAATTCTTCCAATGTATATTTCATTGTAGAGTTCTTATATAATATATTTTGAGTTGTTAAAATTTAGGGCAAAAAAACTTCAAATAATTATAAGTTTTGATAGAGAGTTCGGATTGAGATGTTTCAAAAATGAAAGTTGCACGAAATGGGATAACGAATTTGGTGGGCAATCCTCAAAGGTGATTATGGATTCAAAATTTTTACAAAATTTCATCGTTTACTATTTGTTTTTAATTTTTTTAGTATTTTTGAGCTGCTTTTTTTTTTTTTTTTTTTTCACATATCTATACTTGTCAAAAAAATCTGAAAATTTTAGTGGTGTTTCCTTGTATGGATTAGAGATTTATCAACCTACAATTGTTTTTTAATTTTTTTAAAAAATAGAGATATTACATCGGTTGTGATTAACAACCAATGTAATAGGGGAGATACTACATCAATTGAGAGCTATAATCGATGTAGTATTTTCTTCAATGGCTCATTTTCATCATATTAAATGAGATACTACATCGGTAGTGGCTTCCAACCGATGTAGTATCTATTCCTAAACGCTCTCAGGATTAGTATTTTACGTTGGTGGTTTATCTACTAATGTAATATATCTACATACTACATCAATTTTGTAACCGATCTATATATTTTACGATTTTCTATATCATATGTATCAATATCTGATTCTCAAACTTATAGAATTTCTTTCTGAAATAAAATGTATTTTTTCTACCACGAAAAAAGACTTTTATTTCGTTTTACACGTCTCGATTTGGTTTTGTATATTGAAATGCCATGGTGTCGATTGGGCCAATTTTGAGGCCAACAAGCCATGCAAGGTACAAGAAAAGAGCCTGTGGTAAAAATTGATCAATTTCTACTAAACAACCCCTTTTCAGCCATGTGAGTTTGTTTCCAAAGTACTAGCACTTTAATGGGTGCATGGATCAGAAAGTCATTAGCTTAGTCTTGCATTGGAACACTGATTATGGGACTCGATGTGAATGGAATATATATACCGTCAAATAAAAGCTAAACATTGGTAATTCAAACCATGTGCCTCTTCCTCATGATCTTGATCGGTATCACGAAATGTCAAGATCAGTTCCGTCCCTCCCAAATCCTGGCTCTGGTTTTCTCTTTATTTATAATGATGTTATGTTATTGTCTAATTATGAAACACAAAGACCATAGTTAGTGGCTGATATTGAGATTGTTGATATCCCTAGAGTTTAGGAGTCTTGAAAAATGATAACTCCTCATAGTTATAATTATATTATTATATAATATTTTATTTTGTTTTATGATTCATTTTCTTATGTTTCATCACGTCATCTGTATATTTTATATTTTTCCTTCCTTTTTTCTAATGCACCTAATAATATATAAACATAACTTCTCTAATGCTTGTTTAGGAAAAGATTATTCATTATTTCGAAGAGTTCAAGTTTGTTGATAATTTCGAGAAAAAAGAATGGAAGTGAAGTTAAGCAATTGAATTAAGTCAATTTCGATAAATTCTTTACATTCTTTAGGTAAATAATGATTTAAAAGGCAATAATATATATTTATAGCATATTTTATACGAAACTATTATATTAACACTTGGAAGAAAATGGATTTTTAGTTGAAGCTAGATAAGTATTACAATGTACTAAAAATTGTGTACTTCTTTCTATTATTGATCTACCTTTAGAGTACAAATGTCAAAACATAAATTATTTCACTTCCAAATTAAATTTTGTAAAACAAATTGTATAAATTTTCATCTAAACACCCACCAAGAAGTATGACTATTTTTTTTTTCCAAGAAATGAGTGTCTCAGAACTTTTCATATATAATAATGCCACATTATATCTTATAACAAGAGATTTAGAATACATTTAGGATGTGAAATAAGTTTTCTAAACCCAATTATTCTTCATGCTACAGTAGTTCCTAAATATACAAGTTAATAAGATGATGTCATGATTAATACATGACACTAATATAATATTTTGAGTTTGAATGAATTTGGGAGAGAGCAAAACTTGTGGGAACATGTCTAGGTGTGTACTCTTTGAAGGTTGAAGCATCTGTCTTGAGGGTTTGTACAATAAATAAAAAGTCACGAGGTGTTTGTGAAAGGGGTTACATTGATGTGTTATCTGCCGGACAATAGAAGGTACTTCTTTTAATGCAGTGTGGATTATATGGCTGAATGTCTTGGTACCAGATTTGTTATCCTCTTCTCACTCGATAATGCTTATGTAAGATGCCAGATTCCTTGTTTTATTCTGCTTCTGAGGTGGTTCCGTTACTATGTGACAGGAGGGGTTATTTTCTGCACAATGTGGTTGTGGTGCCGACTCTGTTATAGTTGGTTTTGTGGATGATGGTAGCAGGTCAATGAGTTGCATAGGGTCATTTCTATGCATTATGGTTTCCTCAACTGGGGTACTCTTGCTCTGTAGGTACTCTTCCTTGTTGGTTGTGTATAGAAAGTCCATGCTCATTTCCTGCTACTCTTTTGCCCTTATTGGGTCAGACTTAGACAACCTTTTTTCTTGCTCACACTTGGTTTCAGACACAATAATGCGACCTGGATTACTCGGGTCGGCTACAAAAGGGTTTAAGATAAGTTAAAACATTTAGCTTTGTTACCTAGTATACATGGGTTCAGAATAACTTTATTTTTTTATTTTTAAGTTTTTATTGATGTGTAGTATAATTTGTGTATTGGATATAATTAAATATTTTTATTTATTATTTCATTAATATTATATATTTATAATTGTATATAAATATATATTTTATTTTATTGTCCACTTTATTATTTTTTAAAAAAAAATTGTTATACTTGAAGTAAAATCTTATCTTTATATGATACTCAAATCCAAAATTAAGAAATTAAAAAAAAATTAGATATTTTTTTTGTTTTTTTTAATTATGCAGGTCAGTGCTACGCTTATTATTTAGGAGGATAACAATCGTTTCACACCATTAAAATATATATATATAGGATGAGGAAGAGAAATACAAATATAAAATTTAAATACATTAGATCTAGTCGTTTAAATTTGGCTCTAGTTTAATCTTTCAAATTTTAAAAAATAATTATTTTTTGTCTTCTCATCTTCTTTTGGTTCTGTAAGGGATTCTTTCATCATTATTTCGTTCTCTTCACAAGAATCAAAAGTGAGTTATTTTGAAATTGAATGAAAATAATATTTTTACATTTTTGAAACTGAAAAAGCTAAGCAACTGATAGATGAATATTTAATCAAATAACAGATTCCATGAACAATGTATACAAAACATGTGTGTTTCTTTGTTCTATTATCAAAGAAAACAATTTGTAACAAAAAAAAAAAAAAAGTTATTGTAAAAAAAAAAAATAAAAAAAAAATGTTTGATTTATTTTTAAATTAACAAAAAAAAAAATTTTTAACAAAAAAAAAAAAAAAGGTAGGGTCAAAAGTGAATATAAATATTAAGATTATACAAATTATAACATTAAAAGTTGGGAGGTTTGGAATAATGTTTCTCAGCTCTTTGTACCGAATTTGAGAAAAGAACTCTTTTGTCCAAATTAATAACTCATTAGTATACAAAATATAATTATAAAATATTTAAAAATGTTTAACTAAAGGTGCATTCTCATGCGCATGCAAGTTTATTAGGGGGGTTAACAGCCAAGTAGAAAAGCTTTTAGTTCAATCCTTACTGTTTTCATTCATGACTTATTATTTTCTGTTCAAACAAATAAATTCTTTTAGTCAGCAAAAAGAAATTGCATTTAACATGGGTACAAGGGATCAAACCCTTTTACATGTCTTTCCAAAGATAACCCACTTACAATCAATCATGTGCAAAATCTGTCTCCCAACTCCCCTTGCATTGGTAAACAGTCCAAATTATCTGTATAATAAAATCTGTCCCTATTACATCCAATGAAATTCAACGACAACATTGAGGTTGAAAGCTATTTCTCAGTAAAATAATCTTATAGTGTAAATTTATTTCAATATCAAAAATAGAAGTTAGAGAATTAGCAAACACGTTGACGAGTGAATGTCGAAATATTGTTAATAATAATTAACTTGAACAACATTTCTAAATTATTTTTCTTCTATATTTTCCGAAAATTGGCACTATAAACGAAGCCAATATGGAGAAAATATAAAAAGGAAAAATGGTTTGATTTGGTTAAGGATGGGTAGCACATGTGATGTTTTGTCAAGAAGTAGAAGCAAAGAAATGAAAAGCTGAAGTTTTGAGACAGTTTTGAAGCTTGGTAGTTCAAAAACAATAGCGAAAAGACTGAAAGATGTCCACATCATATGCCTTTAGGAGTCCCATGTTCATACATGCAGGTCACCCTCTAGCAATTCTTTCATGTGATTAGTGTGAAATTCTCGTCACCCCAGTATTTACCATATTATAATGATTTCAGAACTCCATGCTCTTTCTCAACCATTCCTCTTCAACCATCTTCATTAAATTATTTAACTTTATAATGTCATATTATTCTTTGAAAGTAATTTATTTCATATATAAAGTGATATTATTCCGATTTATACTCAATTAAGAGATATAATTATTTTCCTACAATTTTAGATAAATCAAATTATTTTCTTTTCTATATATACATATTTAAAATCTAATGTCAACATTAGATAAGGGTTTTTTCAATTTTGTCTTATATATACATATTTAAAATCTAATATCAACATAGCTTATTTTGAAATATTTAATGTGAGAGAGAGAAAAATATGTATGAAAGAGAATATAGTATAAAAAAAAATTCTAATCTCTAATTTAAGATTATTTATATTGTATGCTCTCTCTCTTTTAAATATATATATATATATATATATAATTGTAAGTGAGCAAAATAATTTAATAAATTTATTCTAAAGAAATTAATTTCTCTATGACAATAAATTATTCTTAAAAATTATCTTTTCCAAACACAAGAGTAACTTAACATAGGATATCGTATCTAAGAAATTACCTCATTAAACTTCATTTGTCTACAAGGAAAGAAATCTTTCAACATATGGAAGTTTTTCCTATGTTAAACGAAGACATCATCTCCTCTCTTAAAATTTCTTCAAAAAGAGAAAAGAAAAGTGCTTTTAGACACAAATTTTCTAAATTGAATGAAGTGCTTTTAGACGCAAACTGTCTAAAGTAGATAATAAGTGCATGCAATTCAAATACTTTGCCGGGTATTCTCAGAATGGTCTCTTTCATGAAAAGGGTGAAATGCTCTATTAGTTAGAAACTGAGTGAGTGAGGTTGACAAAAATAATTGATGTCACAAGAAGACATAAGTACAAGTTGTGCTACATGTGTAGCCTCAGTTTTGGTGCTTCCTGTAACACCTAGGTACAAGAAGATAGAGCACATAATTATTAATGTTTCTTATTGTAACTTTTTTTTTTTTTACTGAAATGAGCAAGTCGTAGAATAAGGTGACGACTTTATGTATTGAAGTCGTATTTCTTTCTGATGATTTCTTAAATTTGTAAAATTAAAAACCTTAATTTATTAAAGTCGTCTCATATAAACACAACTTTGTTTGAAAAAATTAGTAAAAGTCTTGGGAGTGTAAGACGACTTTAGCTACATTTAATTGAATTGAAGTTGTGAAACTGTTGTTCCACTTGAGTTTAAATTTTTTTTTTTTCCATCCAATTCTTAAGTAGGCAAAATGATACTGACCAGAAAAAGTAAGAATTAAATTTGAGTCTTTCCAATTCTTAGTGGCTAATTGCATGAAAATGTTCATAGTCTTAAAGTTAATTCCATGAAAATGTTATACAGTCTTCTAATTAGTAAAGGGCAAATGTTAATTTTCAATTATATAAAATATAATGACATGATCTTTTTAAATTTTTTAAATATTTTTTTTTAAATTTTAAAAGTTTGTTATAAGATTATTTTAGTTAAGTTTAAATATTATATTATTAGAAATTAATTTTTCTAACTCATTATTACATATTAATTTTTCAAATTTTTGAGTATTTAAAATTTGAAACGTTAAAAGTTTGTTATTTGAATTTCAATATTATATTATTAGAAATTAATCTTTTTAATTCATTATTACATATTAATTTTCAAATTTTTGATTATTTAAAATTTGAAACGGTTAAAAGTTTGTTATAAGATTATATTAATTAAATTTAAATATTATATTATTAGAAATTAATTTTTTAATTCATTATTACATATTTATATTTAAAATATTTTAGTATTTAAAATTTTAAACTTTAAAAGTCTATTATAATATTATATTGTTTAAAAATTATTTTTTTTAGAAATTAATTTATTATTTATTACTATAAATTTGATATATGTTAATAGGTTGTGAAATTTATAGAAAGTGTTGTTATAATGTAAAATGATAATAAAATATTTAAAATTTTGAAAGAAGAAAATAAATGTAAAATAGAAAATAGAAATATTAAAATGTGTTCGAAGAAAAGTTAAAGTGATAAATTTTAGAAAAAAAATTAATTAAGAAAATGTTTCACTAAATAATAAAAAAATTGATATTAAAAATTATATTGATTCTATACATTAAATTTAAATTTTGTGTATATTAAATTTATATTTATAATTAAGAAATTGGAATGTGATTATGAAGTAGATGTAATATAGTTTAAAGTGTGATAAATATAGAATAAACAAAATAAATAATTTACATAAATATGATTGTTTTGGTTACACAAATGAATAAAAAACTATTTATGTGATGATGTGCCACACAGGGGTCTTCTTCTCTGCCTTTGAGGTTGTTGTGTTGAGGCTCAGGTTCGGTTTGAGGAGGTGATGGTGGTGGACTATCATGAGATGGATTATCAGACCCTTCAGGAGGCATGGTCGGTCGATAATAATATATGGATGATAATCCATGAAATGCTGATGGTGGTGCCATGGTGGAAGTCCCAAACATGTTTGGTGCTGCAGAAAACATATTTTTTTGTGATGCAAAAGCAGTAAAAGTGGTGGGGACCTGGAATGGATGTTGTGATGACATATTTTACTGATAGTCCATATATCCGAACATGGCAGTTGGTTGACCAAAACCATGTTGTTGAGACTAGAAGAGACCCAAAGTGAAAGCTATGGCGGTGTGGATCAGCACCGGAAGAAGAGCCTAAGTGAAAGCTATGACGGTGTGGTTGTTGAGGCTCTACTATGTCATACTGATGAAAAATAATGTGTTAGTTTATAGTTAATGAAAAAACAATAATATAAAACAAATGAAAAATAAACTTACATCATCATTAGAAGAAGGTTGAGGTGGCATAACATATCGGATAGTATGTCCGATATACCATTGCATATAAGGGGTATTATCACAAAAGTGGCCATTTCCGTTGAATGGAATGCCTTGAATTACACGGTTATGACGCTCATTCCAAATTTGTATCCATGTGGCGTGATATTGTGGCCAATATCGATCAGTCCTACCCCTTATGTTCTCCTAGTGCAGCTGGTCGAGATTTAAGGGGTCGTTTGGAATATTTTGACGAAACCCAAATTGTCTCATTACTCGATCAGCTTGATGTAGTTCCACTATTGCAAAACATATAAGAGGAACTATAGCCTGACTCACAGGAGAAATTTGCATGGTTATCACACGACTCACTTCATTGCGACGATACGGAGTCCACAAGAACTGTAACAATAAATGAAATTAGCGTTACTAAGTAGTATATTATGGCAAAATGTATAAAAAAAAAGTATGGCTAGTTGAAAGGAAAAACCTCTTTTGGTAGGAGTTGATCCAATATTTTTCGTAACTGAGGAACCGTGGTGGTGGATGTATTAATTATGTGTTGCACGAAGGCAGACCACCTTCAATGAAAAAAAATGTTATTCATAAAGAATTCTAAATTGATGAATTTCGTAAATCATGCATAAACTTAATTTAAATTACCTTTTCACTAATGGAAAACCAAGGCCAT
>Ga0099825_1010569_pt1 | contig 10073 bp, 6 predicted proteins | sample SiratroredBW_FD_76838 | JGI IMG/M metagenome (GOLD analysis project Ga0099825, IMG submission 76838) | Root nodule microbial communities of legume samples collected from California, USA - Siratro red BW | ecosystem: Host-associated > Plants > Roots > Nodule | place: USA: California | collected... | reverse complement strand
CCTAAATTGTATTAGGATATTAAATTTTGGTAAAGTTATGTCAAACCAATGCATAGCTTCTGTTCTGTGAGATTTTCCTCATTCTTGTAGTCGTTTAGGCATGTTTTCCAGAGGCGGGTCATCCATTTAATATGTACACTACTTGGTCTCCAAGCAAAATTTGTATTTAAATGCAAATTTTCTCGACAATATTTATGATAAACAAAAGCCAGTTATAATTTATAGACCAATGCTCATAACTACTTGCCTGGAACAAGGCCCAATTACAGACAAGACAACAAATCACATTTATAGTGGCAATGGCTTATTTTTTTCATTTAGAAGCCTACTCACCCTGCTGAGTTGGGTCTAATCAAATAACTAATCTACTTGAATAATGTTTCTCTAGATCCAGTTAGCTTATCTTAAATGGAAAAACAAAAGTAATGTTACCAATCCTCTACGTGTGTGCAAACCCAATATGAAAACGTTTTTTTTTTTGGTTCCTTGGAATTTTGCTTTCTGATTATGTGAGAGCTTGTAGCTGTTGTAGGAATATAGTTTTTAAAAGTGGCTCGAGGGGTTAGAGATTCTACCTGGGCAGTAAGCGACTTGATCACTTCCTTTGCTGCTTTGCATTTGGCAGTTTCTTCGCTTGCAATTGCTATCGCTTCTTTTAACTGTTTAGTTGTTCTATCCAACTCCACTTCTTGATGCTGCGCTTTCCGAGTCAGGTTTTCCACCTGAACACGGGCAAAAAATTCATTAGGCTCAGTACAAATAAATGAACAGGAGATTTCATCAAGTTGCGGTTTAGAAAATAAATTAACAGAAGACATAAACTCTTCCACCAAATGAAAGTGAGTTAAACATCTTCCGGGGTATAAATGACATGATTAACTCCCTACCCAGAGGTATTGCCCAAGCTAGAATCCGAAAGGAACAACAGAAAGAGAAAAATAGCCCTCCGGTCTTACTACTCCTATATAACTACCTCTCCACAATCATGCCTCCCAACCAAAACATAAACATAACAGACCAGATTATGGGCCTGTTTTGAGAAACTTCTTCGTAAACACTTTTAGAAGAGAAAAATAAGGAAAATGAAGTTAACTTTTCCATAAGATAAAATTAGTTTATTCGTAAATTAAATAGTAGATGCTATTTTGTATTAGTTTCTCCAGAATCTGACTTTTAATTCATCTATAAGCTAATTTTAGCTTCTCCATAAGCTAATTGTTAACTCATTTTTCCCTTCTTATTTTTCTCACCTAAAAGTGTTTATGGAGAAGATTCCTGCAAACAGGTCCTGTGTGTCCTGTCCTGGCCTAGTCTATTTAACTTTGTTTTTCCTTTTTCATTTCTTCTACATCCAAGGTCCGTCTCCTTGGCCTAATACTCATAGACCTCTATCAGAGCCAAATCTATAATAGTTCAAGCTCAGGTCATAGACTAAAGAAAGTCAAATTTTCAATTTTCAATTCACACTCAGCACATGAGTTCATGAGCCCAACTTATTGAACTTTTAGCCAACTGCATCTTGTACAGTTGACGAGCTAGCTCAGCTATCACCACCCCTTCCGAAACAGTTGCATGCACATGCTATGATGTAACAATAACTAAAACTTAAAATTTACATGACAATATTAATTCTCTGCATATAGATTGAAATTTTATATTTTCTGGCTCGTAAATTAATATCTCAACCAGTAGCAGATGATATAAAATACAGCAAATAATGTGGCTACTTCCAATTAAACATGCATTTAGATAGAAACAATCAACGCATAATAGCAATTGGTATAAACTCCTTTCTTGCTAGCTTTTCTTTCTCCCCATGGTAGCTGGGTCATTTATTCAGACACAATCCACATTAAAATAATATCATTAACAAGAAAGACCTAGTTTCAATACAACATAGAGAGCCTTTTTACATTGTAATTCTACTAAAACCTATTTCAATAAGGGAATACCATCTTTCAATGAAAGCATAAGATAAAGTACCTGCGATCTTAATTTAATAACCTCCTGACTGAGGTTATCATTGGTTCTCTTAGAATCATCCGCAACTACCTTTGGGGATGAAAGTCCCCCTACCGTTGGGGTTGGAGTAGTTGATCGAGGTGGACTAGGTCGTCTAGATATTGGGGATGTTGCCCGGGAAACAATTCTAGATCCAGGAACAGAGGCTGAAAAAAACTTCTTCGATGATCCAAAAACAGGATTAAAAGATTTTGAAATATTCATTGCTCCCCACTGTGAACCACCATTCGGAGCAGGTGAGACACGGCTGCTGTTGAATTCCAATTTTTTGTTTTTCTTTGAAGATCTGCTGTCCACTTGTTTCAAGGATTCTATTGAAGAAAACCTGGCAAGTTGATTATGAGATCTGGAATCCAGTTTGTCATCCTTACCAATAAACTCAAGCGGTCCCTGATTAACACTTCCTCTTCTGCTCATAGAAGACTGAGATGAAGAATCAGTTTCGGTGGTTTTCCTTAGTTTATTAAAACAATTATCACAGACACGATAAGGTTTGTTGGGGTTTGGTGCCATTGCAGCCTTGACAGATTTCTTACTACTGCATGAATGACAAAAAGCAAGTCCACAGTTATAACAATTGTGGCGTTTCCTTTTGAAATTGAACGACAGGCAGCAGCCCGAACACAGAGACTGGTCAACACCACATACCCACTTATGCAGGCATATGGCTGCTGTGAAATTTGTACCACAAGCAATACTTTTTACTTGTTTGTCTTTCAGAGCTTCCACTAATGTTGGGGTGCTTCTGTCGTTAGTATCCCCATGGCCTAAACGACCATTAGCACCCTTCCCCCACGTGAAAACTTCAGTCCTTGAAGTTAAAACTGCTACATGATATGCACCACAAGCTATCTCTTCCACAAAACTCTTTGAAAGTTTTCCTTCTACACGGGTTGGTAGCTTCCCATCAGCTTGAGTATTTCCTAACTGGCCATAGACACAACTACCCATTGTATAGACATGGCCTGATCGAGAAAGTGCAACAGTCATACTATGACCACACGTCACTTGACAAAAATTAGGTTCAACAAGACCCACAACACAGGTTGGAACAAGTTTTGATTCCTTGTCACCGTGTCCAAGTCGACCTTTGTCTCCATCACCCCATGTAAACAGCTTCCCTGAAGAGCAGTTGCTGGAACTTGAATTTCCAACCATGACCTCCACAACTGCGGCAGTATGCCAAACACCACAAGCAGCCTGAACAGTACGAAGACCCTTCAAGGACTCTATTTCTCTAGGCAAGGAAACACTTTTTCTGTCTCCGTGACCCAGAACACCAAATGTCCCATCACCAAAAGTAAATAATTGCCCAGCAGAGGTTACAACGGCAGTGTGCCATGGACCACAAGAAATAGATGAAACATGTATTCCCTCCAAAGGGCCATTTACCCTTTTTGGGACCCAGTGGCTCACCTGATTTCCATGCCCTAGAAGGCCATAATTGTAAGTGCCATCACCCCATGTATAAAGATCACCAGAAAGTGTTACAGCACAAGTATGATACTCCCCACAAGCTACAAGTTCGATATTTGTATTACTTAGAGATTCGATAAGCTTTGGATGGGGAACATCTGAATCAACTCCATGCCCAAGCCTTCCTCCTGATTCTTCCCCCCAAGAAAAAATTTCACCTTGTTTGGTAACTAAGGCCGCATGCTTCCCACCACAAGCAATATTCTGTACATCAAGAACTACTGCCGATTCCAAGGCTTTGGGCAACAGAGAATCCATTTTGACACCAAAATCACTCCCAACTTGGTGAGCCCCACCGCCCAGTACAGCATCACCTGTGCCTTCCCCCCAAATGAAAACATCCCCCAAGGCATCACCATCATCATGACCAGAACCTTGGCTAGATGAGCTAACAGCACTTGATAGACTAACTCTAAAAGCATCCATAGGCATTGTCTTCATTTGACCATGCATGCTATCTGATCCTCCTGATGACACAGAGTGGAGTGAGCCACTCACAGAATCTGGTGGGAAGAAACCCCTTGGAGGAAGAGGATAATAAATCACATCAGAAAATGCTTTATCCAAACCATTCTTCGGGGGGCTTTCATATGGGCTATGAAGGCGAAGATGATCTCCACTGTCCTGAATACGGAAGAGGAAAAAATCCTCTCAATAAACATTGTAACTGAAACGCGGTCAAACAGGGAGAAAATAAAAGGAAACACAATATAAATACCTTTGGCAAGCTTTCATTACTACCAAATGGAGAATTCAAGGGAGAACTTCTTCTAGTGTATGTTCGAGGACTATTAGCTTCAGATGGAATACCATCACTTTTTGACTCAGGTTTCCACTTCCGGTGATGACTGCGTGAAATTAACGCTTTCAATCCACTGAACCAAACCTCAGCTTCATCTTTATCCTTACAAATCTAGAAGAAAAGCATTGATCACAACATTACATAAAGTTTTAGAAACAATATACCTTAATAATACTCATAATATAAATTATATTCATGCAATCAAAAAAGCAGACCAAGCACAACCCCAAAAATGACCCATAATATAGCTTGGAAAAAAGTTCTCATTTATTTTGTGACCACACAATATTTGATCAACCAAGCATAAGTTAAATCAAACAAATAATTTATCCAAGGTTAACCATGAATCTACCACACGTTTCTGCCATAGCCCACCACCCCTTTTACAAATTTGTGGTTGACAGTAGGTAGATTATTGATTAAATTAATTGATACTTAGTTAATCAAATACCTTTTTACCAAGCTGCATATATGGATCATTTTCAGAAGATGGGGAAGGGAAGATGAATATAGAAATTTATACCAAGTCTAACGATCTATCATTGTAAAACAGAGAAAAAGACTGGTATTCCTTCTCAGGCCGCGGATATCTTTGAAAGATTGGCTGAAAAAAATAGAATCATGTTTAATCAGTCATAACAGAGATAGACAAGACAACCTTATAACTGCAGATGAATTCAGTGCAGATGCTCATAGTCAAGAAGAAACTCTGAATATATTTACGATTATTGAAAAAACCCATGATCATGTATACCAAAACAACATGACCGTGTAGTGTATATTTACATAAATGACACGTTATTAGAAAATACAGCGCAAAAGTACATCAGCATGTATATAAATTCCCGGAAAGAAGCAGCATAATAGTTGCTATTGTAAACTACATAAATGATAGCAGGGGAGAAAGAAAATCCACGACCCCAATAAATTAATCATCAGTAGCCAGTAAATCATAATAAATCTGAAGCATCTCCTAAAGGGAAACAGGATTCAAAAAATTTCCAAAAACAGCCATATAATGGAAAAGATTCAGAATAACAAGAGACCTAGCTGGCAAGCTTCTTAGTAGAAGATGGATAGTGAATGGCATATCATCTATATATTGACTAGGAATAAATTGTGAGATCACAATACTACATACATAAGATGCAAGCTTTATTAATTATATGAATTACGCAACTACCTTACAACAATTATTTATAAAAATAAGAAATGGCATTGTCGGCTAAATCAGAAGCAGCAAACAATACGAATGATTTCCTTGTCATTGTGAAACACTTACTGTGCGTTGTCCAGATTTAATCCTAGAAACATTAGTTAGTTTAAGGCGCTTCTCTTCTTTCCCTGAGAACCATATCAAAACAGATTCATCCTGAAAGCAACAGACAAATCAAATACTTTCAACTTTTGAAAAACCAACAATTATTGGAAGGAAAAAAACTGCATAAAATGGAAACTGTCAAAATCAACTATTCCCAAAACTTAAGTTGTCACGTGAAGAAGCATGGATAATTTATGTAATAAAACATCGAAGGTGTTTTTAGGATAGATAAACAAATTATTATATCGTATCTTAGATACTTATTTCCCACTTTCCTAATGTCAAAAGAAAAAAAAAAATATATATATATATATATATAAACAATGAATGTGATATTCGTCTATCCTAAAATTATCTTCACTATTTACTACAATTTCATATCTCTCCTTAGAATCCATGTAAAACACTTTGGGCTCGAAGCATGTACAATGTACAAACCAATCTACACCTTGTGCTTAAAGCCTAAAACTTAGCTTCTATATAGAAGAACAAGGGTGGTGAGGATCAACCTCCAAACCACATGGTTGCAGAAGCTCCAACATGTTCGGAAGTCCCACATTGCCTGCACCAATTCTTGTAGTGTGGCTTATACATGCGTTGGGCAACATTGTTTGATGCCAATTTATTTTAAGATAAAATCTGACATGGAATCAAAGTCTATAGCTCATCTTGGTAATTACCTATTCTAGTAGACTCAATTCTTACTTGTATATATATAGAGTACTATCATAAAAAGTTAAAAACTAGACCAATTAGGTGAAGGCTCATGACTGGCTTTTATATCTAGCACACTACCTCCTTTAGGTTCAAAGCATGGATAATGCAGAAGCCCGCCTACCCTATGCTTAAATTCAAGCTTTTATTCAATTCTTACTTTTATATATGTTAAAAACTATAAAATGTTAAAAACTAGAGCAATTAGGTGAAGGCTTATGAATGGTTTTTATATCTAACGTACTACCTCCTTTAGGCTGAAGGCATCGATAACGAACAAGCCCACCTACCCAATGCATAAATTCAACCTTTTATTCAGAGGAATAAGAGTGTCAAGGATAGAAGTTCTGACACTTGGCATGGAAACTATAAAATATGATACAACGTATGTCATCATGACTCAATTATCTCAATTCTCAAAACCTTACTGCTTGGCAAAACCATGTGAATGGTTTGACTTGTCTTACATAACCAAATAACATATTCGAGTATAGCGATAACAAAACAAGCACGATACTAGGAGCAATGAAATGTAAGCAAGTAGATTCTATACATATCACCCATAATCACAACATGCAGCTTGTTAGAGATATACTTTTCTCTGACTTTGTAATATTTCAATTTTCTTTTTCTTTTAGGTACTTACAATCTAACAGCAGTTGATCATTGGCTGTTTGTTGGTCACAACTGAACAGATATCAGTTATGCAGTGTGCCCCTACACTTACAAACACATCCTGTAACAGAGGTTCACTGTCTTTGAACTTTTCATTCCAAGCAATGAATCATTTCACTCTGTTTCTATTAATTCAATACAGCAGATCTTGATATAGTCAAGAAGGTAATATACTTTCTTAACTCCAAATTTAATAGATACGGCCTTTGGCAAGTTAAAGCTTCCATTTTATAAAGGGAGTCTAACACAGATCCAATCCGTCTGATGGTATTATCATGTTTTAACTTTTTCACTTAGATGATTAAAACTTTGTAATCAACCACAGCAATCGTCATTTCCAATAATTTCACAATATACTGCAAGCAGTTTAGAAACCTAATATGCTGATCTAACTGTAGTTAAGTCATCTAAACTGAGTATGAACCTCTGAAATCTCCTTTCTCACATTATAATTTATTCAATGAATACATTTTTACCCCTCTTCAAAAATTACTAATAGTCTTAATCTGTCAACTTCAAGGCCGTCTGCTATATTTCTCCCTACTTCTTCCTTCACAAGAAAGTTTGTTATAATTATTTATAGAGTAAAATAATAAAAATACACAACTAAGAAAGAAAACAGCCTGAGGCTCTAAGTTTGTCTTTGAAAATAATACAGGGACAAAGTATTTGCAAACATATATCTTAGGAAGAAAAGAGAGACATACATTTTCACAAGTATTAATATATATGTACAGAAAAACAAGCACCAAACTCACATTGGAAAGTCGAAAAGGACAAAACTTGGGCTTCCCTCTTCTTCCATACTTGAGCAAGTAAGCCCCTTTTTTTAAAGCAGTAATAGCCTGTAGTTAAGACCAATAAAGAACCTTGGTCAATATAGTCAGCACATTTGGCAAGCACAAAATGTCCTGCCCAAATATCAAAATCCACAAACAACACACGAGAATAAGCTGAATGCACATCAGCTTAGATGAAAATAGAAAAAACTTCTTCAAATATGTTATAACGGTGAGATTATTATCCAACCCTCCTTGCTGGTTAGAAATTATCTAAAAAAACTAGTCACCAAAATGGAAGCAGCTAGATTTTTTTTAATATATCTTTGGCAACAATAGACGCATTAGTTCTGCAGAGACCTTTCATTCTTATCCTGATTTCTTTATTAGTAGCATCTCCACAAGCATACAGCAAAGTTTCAAGAAGATGAACTTGGTCTCACTCTTGACTACAACCTAAATATCACTATCAATATTAAAAGAGCAATAGATCCTTTAGTAATTTTCAGAATCAGCTTTATCTACCACAGTATGAGCTCATGAAAACATAAATAATCAGATAGTCAGATACAATGACCAAAGCCTTTTACCACTATGCAGGTTTTCAACTACATAAATCAAATGATGTCATTATGCTGTGTGTACAAAACAAATTATTAGAACAATTTATCTTGGTTCTATAACTTAACTTGTTTAGATAGGTTATGTAGTCTGTCCTAAAAAGCTGTTTTGCTTATTAGCGTTAATTAGATATAGCCTTTTTTACTAGATTGACACAAAAATGACCCAGCAAAATAACCCACTTATAATAAAAAAAGTACTCCCTTTTCTCAATTTAACACTTTATATAACCATATTATAATATAACTTCTTGCAAAACCGTTGCTCTTCTGCAAGTTAAAGCCCTTATCCCTGACGTATCTACAATGATTCAAATGCTCCTTTCGAACTACCAAATCAGAATGTTCAAGTGTTAAGATCTACAAAGCATCAGATTTCTGATTCCACCATATAAAAGAAGATTGCAAGCATGCATCATACAGCACACCACCCCCTTTTACCAAGCATTACTACCAAATACTAATGCCCCCCAACATTTCCACTCACTGAACCGAATGAAAGTTTTTAGATTTTACTCCTCTCCTACCAATAGTTACGGAGATAAAACAAATAAAAAAAATTACAAAGAATTTCGATATAATGGTGTAGAAACGCATGTATACTCAATGCAGAATCAAACCCATTACAACAAAAGGATCAAAGGAAACCCAAAAATACTGACTTCAGCAGATGAAACACCCCTACCTGGCAGTTCAAACAAATTAATGAACCAACCAAACTTGACTTCCAGTACAGTACAAAGTTGACATCATCATCATCATTTATCGTTTATTTATTCAATTTGAAAACCTATTTGAATATCCATAAATAGCTCCCAATTAAAATTCTTCTAATAGTTAAATAATTTTATGCAAAAATAACCAATTAAAAACTATTAAATATTAAATATCAATAAATAAACGTTTAACAGTTCAATTTGAACACAGTAGTCACGAACTAACCAATTTACCTGCTCAATGTCTCTTTCCACGGGACCAGTTCTATTAAGATCCGAAGTCGTCGTCATCGTATCAGTGCGTGACATCACTCGAAACACAAAATTCACCGCTCAGAAGAAACTATCCCCCAAACTCAACACCTAACTCACACTACCTCACCCGTTCTCGTACCCGAACCCTTCCATTCACCCAACAACCCTTCCAAACCCTCACTAAGCCCCGAATTCTCGCTCACCAACGCCTCCAACTCCTCACGCGCGCTTAAATTCGAAACCTCCATCATCATAATCGACCTCCAATGCGCACAATTAAGGTAACGTCGTCACCGGAAGCATAACAGCACCTAGAACTCCGAGTTGCTGAGCACGGCGCAACTCCGCGATCTCCGGCGGCGATCGGCGCCGGATACAGCTTCTAGGTCAAAGAGAAATTAAACTATCGCGCGACGGACGGAACACTGTGCGGATTCCGGCGACTAAACTCAGCCGAGAAAGCGCGAGAAAATCGGAATGAGAGAATCTCCAAGAAAGCTGTGATCTGATTGCGAAGTCGGAGAAGAGAGAGAAAACGAGTCTTAGAGAGAGAGAATGTGAAGATTGAAAAAAAAAAAAAAAAAAAAAAAAAAAAAAAAAAAAAAAAAAAAAATAAAAAAAAAAAAAAAAAAAAAAAAAAAAAAATTTAAAAAAAAAAAAATTAACAAATCATATTACAATTATAAAAAAAAT
>Ga0099825_1010568_pt1 | contig 10074 bp, 5 predicted proteins | sample SiratroredBW_FD_76838 | JGI IMG/M metagenome (GOLD analysis project Ga0099825, IMG submission 76838) | Root nodule microbial communities of legume samples collected from California, USA - Siratro red BW | ecosystem: Host-associated > Plants > Roots > Nodule | place: USA: California | collected... | reverse complement strand
ATACATTCAAAAACAAAAAAAAAAAAAATTAAATTGATAAAAAATGAAAAAAAAAGGGAAAATTTTCTTTTTTATTTTAAAAAAAAAAAAAAAAAAAAAAAAAAAAACTTGGTCATTCTTTGTGGGAAGGTTTTAATATAAGGACAGCTAATGAGTATGGACAACCTGTAACTAGTGACAATGGGATATAAATTAAGATATACATACGGAATCCCAATTGGGTCTAATATTTCCTCCACATTGAAGCCTTGCCAATGAATTACCATAAAAAACGGTAAATTAGCTATATGAGTTCCAGAGGGCGTGTAGGTGATGTAAAGGACGAAAATCTAAAAGGAAAAAGACAGGAAAGATAATACATACTTGTTACGATGAAAGACAATTTAAATAGCAAGGTCCTTACCCATACTTTCCAGCGATGTGATACGATTGATACATTCCTGCATGAGTAGAAAAAGAAGGAAGCCGGTGAATGAAAAAGATATCACTCAGACAGTACAAACTATAACAATATTCATCCTTAAATATATTGATAGTGTCTCAAAAGAAAGTTCCATATAGGGCTTCTCTACTTAGAAACTATCACCACTTGGTCTAATACCCATAAAATTATACAGAGAGTAAATTACAAGCTAAAGTGCCAAATGGAACTATAATTCAACTTAAAGGGCCTGTATCTCTTCTCCTGGAAATGGGAACAGGAATTACTTTACAGATCTTCATCCAAAAGGGAGAGGTTTGTATTGCAAAATACTTGATTATGAAACAAATTAGTACTTAAAGGGGAGTGCCGTATTTTGATTGTTTGTTTCTTGTAGTGCACCCAAATTAATTATTGTGTTCCAGAATTAGTATAAATAACAAGGTTGTGGATAGGACGGTTTATATGATGTACCTCTAGACACTAATTTCGGAAGTAATGTCTCTGAATAATCAGTTTCTTTGTGTCTCACGACAGTCATTTAGTCAATGCTAGATTTGAGACAGTTATCAAGAGCTGTTCTATATATTGTGTTGGATATCTAACATCAATGAGAAATATGACCAAAATTACACTACATAAGTAGATTCAACTTCACCCTATACAATTCAATATTGTGAGATTGAGTAAGACTTAAAGTCAACTTTCTAAAATAATATAAGAATTTATCTTAGTAACATGAGAGTGTATGTTGAAAATCTCACATTATAGAATTAAAGATTATAACATATAAGTGGATGCAAACCTCATATTACAAGTTAGTTTTGTGATGTTGAATTATACTTAAAACTCACTTTCTAAGATATTGCATGGATGTTTCTGCATTTCATGAGGTATTGAATGTGTTTGAGAGAGAACAAACTTTGTATTGTGTATCGAGAGAGGTTGCTCTCGATGAGGGACTTTGTTCTGTGATCTTCCTCTGTTGTCTGGTCTTTGTAATATCCTTCTTTTTATCAATTCCAGAAAATATATAACTAAAACTACCAGTTATAATGTGCAATTCGAAGGTCCAAAATTTTCAGAATACCAAGACACTAGCTAAGATCAAAAGAGTGGGTGAAAGATCATAAATCATGGGACTGTAGCAAGGATCATGAGATCCTGCCATAAAATACAAAGTATAATTTAACACAAAAAGTATGATAATAAAACAAAGTTTTTTAATCAGTGATAATAAAATAAAGCAATGCATACCTAGTAATACCACTGACGCTCAAGGAAGAACTTTAATATTTATTTTCATAATTATTGTATTATTAAAACCATAATCTATTTTCTATTTGATAATGATTATTAAAAGTGAAATAGCAGATGAAAAAGGAACCGGACAAAAGCCAGTCCAAACATCTAAGAGAGGCTTAATCTGAAACAAAAGGCCCCAAAGAAACTCAATCTGCGGCTTTAGAAACAGGAGCGGGGCTTCAAATGTCGAGTAGAGTTCCAATGATCAAGTCAAGGGCAAAGAAACAAAGATGTTGAGCCATCATTAAGGAAGTCTGGGTGAGAGGGGTCAGGTCAGACAGAGAAGAGGTAGGTCAGGTAATTCTTATTGATTGAGACAAAGGGGATTTAGGGGTTTCAATTTCTCAAATCAGCAGCTGTGGTTGTATGATCAGTCAGATAGAACGGTTTAGAGCTGTCACTTGAAGAAGATATATTCAGGGCCCAAAAGCTCATGAAAATGGGTTCATACAATCCTGCCTGTAATAAAGAACAGCGAAGGATGAAAACTAGGATCCAACCATCTTCCCTCACAGCCCAGTGATGCTAATTGTAAACTGTAATTGAGCACTAAGGCACGAGAAAACTAATAGGATTGCACAACAACATCCTTGATGAATAGAATTATATGATCGCTCATGTATAGAGCCCTTCTAAGGGGGCATTTGTTTCACGGTATAATTTTGTATTCCTAGGAATCATATTCTTTGGAATATTATGCCCAGCAATGATATTTCTACTAACATGTTTGGTTGGTATTTAATAATTAAAAAACATAGGATTAAAAATAAAGAGAGAGAAGTACGTAATGGAAATAGGTAGTTATTACAAACAATAACTTCTATCTCCAGGAGACATTTTCCTGGAAATAAAGATACCAGGGAAAATATTTTCATAGCCGCCTAACGAAGGTAAGAACATTAATTTGCATCTTCAGATTCACGGGAATGAAAAAAGGATGACGTAAAACAAGCACCATTTAGTAATGAGTACAAATACACTGTTCACTCTAACTTACGTCTCCATTTTCCCTTCCTCCATCTCTCCACTCAAGAACTCTTACTTTTTTATCATATCAGATTGGAGTAGCATCATCTATCTTAGACTCAGGGTTCTAACTAGCTTCCTTAAAAATACAAAATATTTAAAAATAAAAATAAAATCAGTAACCTCAAGGTAAGTTTAGTCATCTTTCTAAACTATACTTTCATCCTATTATCTCTTTCGGAAACAGAAATTGTCGGTGGTGAGAAACTTAATTGGTCGGTGGTTACTAATAATTGTGTAGTAATGTAGTACTGGTCAGGTATTGGTCACATGATCACGTGTAACAGTACAAATAGGGACACGGGATCAACCTGTGTAAAGAAGCTGATTCAAATAAATGAATATGATAGGTAAGAATACCTGTGTTCGCAATTTAAATTCTGCAGCAAGATCTTCTAAGGGAACACATTTGTGCTTCTGAATGATTACACAATTAAGTCTAAATTAGTATTGCTATAAAACCTCTTCAAAGATGACAATCATAATCCTAGTTAATTGCTATTAATTTTTTTTTTAGCATGAATAAATTTTTAAAAATTTATTAAAGGGAAATCGAGGAAATTAATGGAGAGTAACCTTTATATATTCAACAAAATTGGCTAGCAAGTCTTCAGCACTATCCTGCACTTCTTCAAGGGTACCTTCATCATCAACTGAAAATTCACCTTTCCACTTCTCAAACTCCAACGCAGCAGCCTCCTCCTCCTTAGCCTTCTGAGCTTTGGCTTCCTCTTCCTATATGAACCATGACAAAGCATGTGCTTGGCAAGTTAATAAACCATAACGAAATTGATACTAAAATCAAATCAGAACAAGGTAATGAACTCACCAACATACGCTCCTGTGCTTCACGCTCCTCATCCTTCAACCTCCGCATTTCTGAATAACGATCCTGTTTTGCCTGCTTTGACTCTCGTGCAGCTTCATCAGCCTTCCAAGAAGAAAGACCAAAATACAACTATTTAAATTTTAACCAACATAGAGAAATCCTTCAAATAAGTGAAACATTAAGCTTAGAAATTCAAAAAATACATAACAATGCCCTGGACAGGCGGTGAAGGGCAGTTGTCTAGGATTAAACACTCAGCACCCCTATCTGAGTACAAATTTTGTCCAGTGTTACAAAGCCTTGAATCCAACGTTCAACATTTTAAGTATTAGTTTGAGAATTGATACAAATTAGGGACAGTAGTCATGCACACCGCATGGGAAAAACAATAACGGGTCAAAACAAAATAACCATGCTTTTTAACAAAATTACAGTAATCCCATTTAGGCAGGATGCATTCTCAAAAGAGAGTGAAACGTGCAGAGAAATTAAACAGTTTTAATAATAATACTAATATAGATTGAGTCAGGTGTCCTTTACTAAACCTTCAAACACAGATAACATCTTTCATTTCAAGAAACCATCCCTTTTGGTAAATCAAATTCAAACATTATAGTCCATTTGTAAATTAGTATAGAAGGCTACAAGCTATGGTGCAAAAAGCAAGAATCCAGCCAAAAATATACTCAAGTAAAAAGAAGGAAAATGATAGCCGGACATCACCACGCTAGTTGACCCCTAGAGAGAGATAGAGAGAGAAGTGTAGGTATGATAAGAAACGTTATTGGGAGGGAGATAATAGGTCTTAATGGAGTGTTTGTGATATTAGGCGTCCACATATAATTACCCTAAAGTTAACATTACCAGTTTCCAAAACAAAACAAAAAATACCTGACGCCGTGCTTCCCTCTCTTGCCTTTTGATTTCCTTTTTCTTTGATGCTTTAGCCTCATAATACCCTCCACCAGCAGTTTCATCGTCACTCTCACCCGCAGATTCTGTTTACATGCAAACAGTTCATCACTTCAAAATGGCAACCCAGTCTCAAGAAGCAATTTCTATGCATACTTCCATTCACCAACCAGTCCAATCTTACTTCCATATAAACTTCTCAATATGCACTTATAAGAGAAGAAAATAAAAAGGTAAAACGAATGAGTTTCTCTCGTAAGTTAAATTATTTTAGCTTATACGTGCGTAAAGATCAGCTTTTGGGGAAGCGAAAAAGAAAACTGTCAATAATCTAATTTTAATGTATGAGAAAAGTTTAATATCTTCCCTGTAAATGATTATTGAGAAAATTATCTAAGCAAATCAGAAGTCAAACAATTGACTCTAAAGGTACAATTATCTCTATATCTCATTCTAACTTAAACACTAACAATGCATAACATTGATGTATCTAACAAGATAGCAAAACATAAACCCACAAAGATCACCAAATTTCCATGATTTCACATCCATCAACCGTCCTTGGGTTCATTTTGAACAAAATTCTTTACGAGCACTTACGGTAAGATGAGAAAATACGAAGAAAAATATGGAACGAACTCCTCCCTAACTTCAAATTTGTTTTACAGAAGCTAATGGAAATTGTTTTATATTAATTTCCTTAAAGATAAATTTATTTTTGTTCTTTTTTTTTTTTCAAAGTTTATCCAAACATTCTTAGTATAAAACAACTCATCTCGGATTTATGAAGAAGTAACATCTCTGATTCACATTTTCATTCACCAAGGCATTATTGCATTTCACCTAGACACAACAAATTAAATTAAAAATAAATAAATAAATAAATAAATAAAAGAGCAAAAAGATAAACCTTCTCCCGTCGCAGGTGGATTTGCCGACGTGCTAGCTCCAGCGGCAGGTCGGCGACGCATGCGACGAGTGGCGGTGGCGCGCACCACTGTTTCTCTCCGCGGGGCCTATCGATTGGTTATCAATAATCAAAAAATTTGGTTATGACCTTAAAATGAAGCGATTAGGGTTTTAGTGACGAAATGAGGGAAGAGTGATGGAGTTGGAAGAAGGTGCAAACCTGGGGAGGTTCGTCGTGGTGAGTTGGAGGCTGAGAATCCTGACGGCGTTTCCATAGGTAGAGTGGGATCAACGCTACGACGAGAAGCATCGAGAGTACTGCTACGATTAGCTCCTCCATTGCTGCGAATCGAGCTCTCTCTGTTTTCCTTCTTTCTTCTCTCTGGTTTCTCGCGAAATGGATTTCTAAACTGCGTTTGTAGAACGACGCCGTTCTTTTCCTTTCTCTTCTACGCTTAACGATGTCGTTTCAGTCTTTGCATTTTTGTTTTTTTAGACTTTTATTATGACAAGGTCATTTTACAGTTACTAAAAACAGAATATGTAATAAAAAATTAACTTTATTTAACAGAACACAGAATATGGTTTTTATTTTTTTTTTAAGTTTTAGAATACATTTAACAAAATTTATTAATATATGTATCAATTTTATTTTTAAAGTACGTTATCAGCTAATATTTGAAGGACCTTAATTATATTATTATTAAAAAAATGTCACACCAACAAATATTACATGAGAAACATGCATTGATGTTGAGTGATATTTTAATGGGCCAAAAGGCTGAAAATAACATTCAACACTTAGTTGTCATCTCAATGTTGGGTTCTGCACCCCATATCTTCCACTTGCACCTAAAGACCAAAATGCCCCTAAACAAAAGTAAGTCATCTCCTTCACCCATTGCTATTGCCACTATAAAACGCTACTGCACGAGTTTCACAGGTCGAAGGTGGCAATCGAGGAAATAAGGGAAAGTTGGAAAGAAGAGGATCAGTTGGCTTGCATGCTACAAAAGTCATTTTTCAGTTGTAAATTATACAAATTATAAATTTTTTTTAAGTAAAAATGAATTTTGGAAGTAAAAAGTGGTTTTTGATTTATGTAATTTAAAAAAAAATTAAGAAAAGAAAATTAACTGTTTGTAGACTGCACGATCCGGAAACTTTTCATATTGCAAAGTCTGGTAAACAATTTAAACTAAAATAACAGTGGAAATTTGGAGTCCAGGAGTAAAGTATGAAGGTGCACAAAGAAATACCCTTATTATCTTACATTTTTCGAATGGGCTCAAATGATTCAAAATGCAAAAATAGAAAATCAAGAGAAAAGAACATAAAAAAAATGGTAGCTAAATCCTTTGACTCAAACGAACCGATATGTAGGGTAAAATCATGGGGAAAAAAAAATGGGATTGTTGCTTCCTACACCTGCATGGGAGAAGTAAAAGTACAATTTTACTCTTTCCATTCTTTTTATTTTCTCAGCCGCATCCTTCTTTACTTTCTTATATTTTAGACTGCATAATCTATAATATAATTTCTCTTTGTATTTTGATATCCGAAATATAATCCAGAATACATGAAATTATATTCTAAATTCCATAATTTAAAATGCAAATTTTAAACAGATATTTTAATATTTTTAAATTATAGAGATGCAAGAAGAAAAGTATAAAGGTGTAGGAAGAACCATTCAAATAGATACTTAAATATTCATTTAATTTAAGACGTCCAAATTTGATTTTAACGAGAGAAACATAAAATGAAGTAATCCAAAAGTGTGGGTTCAATTTGATCTAATGAAAAGAAAATAAATAAAAAAAAAAAAGTCACTGCAACTCAATAGTTTGAAGGTGCACCACGATAGGATGATGAAAAGACAAAAATATATTTTATATTGTACATTTTGGAATGCATCTTAGGATTTAGAAATACATTATACTACATTATAGAATAGAATGGATTAATGCTTGCAAAAATCAGAATGTATTTGTTTTTTATAAAAATAAGTTTGTTAGGCCATAAGAGTCACTTTAATCTTCATCAAGGCATGACTAAGATTTACAAAGATTTTAAGGAGTTATTTGTTGGTCAGGTATGAAAAGGGTTGTAGCTCAATATGTTCTTGTTTGTTTGGCTTGTCAAAAGGAAAAAATAGAGCATCAAAAGCCTGGTGGGTTATTACCGTCATTGGATGTTCTTGCATGGAAGTGGGATAGTATAGCCATGAATTTTGTTACTCATTTGCCAAGGTCAATTCGTGGTCATGATGCAGTTTAGATGATAAGTGGATCAATTGACAAAGGATGCTCATCTTGCATGTGAATTTGAGAATATCTATGACCAAGTTGGCTAGATATATACTAAGGAGATTGTGAGACTGCATGGAGTGCCCTCTAGCATAGTCTCTAATCGAGATCCCAGGTTCATATCTCGATTTTTCCAAACTCTACCGGATGCTTTGGGGACCAAGTGGAACATGAGTTTTGCATATCATCCCCAAATCGATGGACAATCAGAGAGAACGATCCAATCCTTGGAATACTTGTTAAGAACTTGTCTTTTTTTTTTTTTTTTATCATCTTGGTGTTTGGGATGAGATTTTACCACTAGTGGAGCTCACTTACAATAATAGTTATCATGCTAGCATTGGAATGGATCCCTATGAAGCTTTGTATGGAAGGAAGTGTCGAACTCCTCTGTGTTGGTACCAGGATGGAGAGGCAATATTGGTTGGGCCAGAGTTACTCCAACAGACTACTGAGAAGGTAAGCAGATCCAAGAAAGGATAGAAGCTTCTCATAGTAGGTAGAAGTCTTATATTGATAAGCGAAGAGAGCTATGGGAGTTTGCAGTTGGAGAGCATGTCTTCTTGAGAGTGGCACTTACTAAGGGTATAGGGAGATCTATCAAGTTAAGGAAGTTAACTCCTAAGTTTGTTAGGCCACATTCAATTCTTGGAAAAGTAAGACCAGTGGCTTATGAGATTGCTCTGCCTCCACAATTAGCTAATCTACACAAGTATTTCATATGTCGCAACAGAAGAAGTATGTGTCTGATCCAGCCTTATCTTAGCAATGGATGAAGTGCAAGTCAAATAAAACTTGAGTTTCAAGCCCAACTGGTCAAGGTTGTAGATCAACGGACTAAGCAACTTAAGGTAAGGCTATCAGCATGGTGAAAATGTTATGTGATGTCAAAGCTGGTGATTTCACTTGGGAGTTGGAGGAGACCATTAGAGAAAGCTACCCTCCCCTTTTCACTAGTAAGCCAATTTTCGAGGACAAAAATTTTTTCTTGTTGGGGAGAATGTAACAACTTAGAAAATTGTCATTTGAGAGTAGAAGTAGTAAAAGTGGAATGAGCACCTGATTATTTTATTATTAAACTAAAAATAAGTATTTATAGAAGAAGCTAGTAGTCAAGTCTAATTTTCACTTAAGCCACCATCTCTCTAAACCTCTACCCATTCCTTTCCTCTAACTTCTCTCTAAGCCTCTGCATCCGTCTTTCATCAGTTTCTCGAGCGGAGCCCACCGTTGGACTCGTGGCGAAGAACAAAGCAAGTCTATCCGATCAGAACCTCTGTTAGAGTAAGTTCATTTTCTGCCCCTTTTCCTTAGAGCCAGATTTAGGTTTTTGTTTTTCCTCTGCTTACTGAGCTTGCATGTGGCCTCTGAGCCATCAGACGGTGTCTATGTGAGCTCAATTTCTTAGTGTGTTAGTCTGATCGTTGATCAGAGGTCCTTTGGTGCAGATTCGAGTTTCTGAGGATCTTAAGCTTTTGGGAGTGTTAGAGAAAACTTTCACTACGATTAAGGTAAGGGAAGCTGACCTGAAATCTGTGCTTGTCTGGTTTAAAAATTTAAGCTTTGGACAGAAAAGTTAGTGATTGTAGTAGTTATACAATTTGTATTTGGTAAAGTTTTCTGCAGGTCTAAATTATTGGATTAATGTTGATTTGATTGTTGCATGTATGAGACAGTTGTGTGAACTTAATGGAATGTTGAGGTATTCTGTGTTAGGGTAGACCATTTATTGTATAAACATGTTGATTCTTATTATTTTAGTCATCTGAGGCATGCATGGTAGCTCTGAGGTAGTAGGAACTGTTAGAGTCATCTGTGAATTCTCTGTTTTCTGCATAACTCACCTGAGCTAAGCATTCTCGCCCAGGCGAGTTTACTTGAAGATCTAACATGTGCTCTCGAGTCCAGTTTCGCCCAAGCGAGATATATTTCGCTCAGGCGAGGAAGTCTTCTCTCCCAGGCGAGAGTAATTTCACCCAGGTGAGAATGTCCCTGGAACTAGGATGCTCTCTGGACTAATCTTGCTTAAGCGATAGGATTTTTGCTCAAGCGAGAGGGATTTTTGCTCAAGCTAGAAATTTTTGCTCAAGCTAAACCCAAAAAAAAAAAAATTTGTTTTGGGCGAGGGCTTTCTGTTTTGGATGGTTTGATTCTTTGGTAATGCAATATATGAATTTAATAAAATAGATAAATTAATAATCTAAGTTTAATTGTATTGATGGTTTATTGATTTCTTTAAATGTTGAGATTGAAGTTGAGATTGAGATTGAAAAGTGAGTGAATGCATGAGTAGAGATTTATATTGTGATGTGATATTGTTAAAAGTGTTGATAAAGTTGGTAAAAGCCTAGGCATAGTGTTTT
>Ga0099825_1010567_pt1 | contig 10074 bp, 9 predicted proteins | sample SiratroredBW_FD_76838 | JGI IMG/M metagenome (GOLD analysis project Ga0099825, IMG submission 76838) | Root nodule microbial communities of legume samples collected from California, USA - Siratro red BW | ecosystem: Host-associated > Plants > Roots > Nodule | place: USA: California | collected... | reverse complement strand
TTTAATTCAATTTGTATTCAGTGTTATTAATATATATATATATATATATATATATATATATGTCGTTATTTTTTTTTATTATAATATAAGTTAAAAGAAAACTTAAGGGATGTATGTGAATTTTGGTGAAATTTAAATTAAGATGTGAATGGAAAACTATTGTTGTTATCACAATAAATTTGCAACTTTTAACATCCCAGTAATCTCAATAAATTCAATATCCCAATTGTTGGCAACAATATGATGAGAAATGCAAATGACATATTAGATGTGGATGAATTTTACATATCTCAACATGGCCTGTTTAAAGAATTCTTATCCAACAAAATTTGAATGTGCTATTCAGACAAAACAACATTTATGATAAAGAGTGTTAATTACTATTATATTGTGATGTCCTTCAACTTTAAAACAGTTGATACAACTTACTAATGTTTGATGGAATTTATTGAAATATCATCAAAAGTTTTCTTTTTAAGTGCTCAGCACTCAAATTACATTTAAAAGAAATTAAAAAAAGGTGAGGTAAGAAAAAGACCATAAAGTTTTACCATAATATTGATTGGCATAGTAAAAAAAAATAACATAAAGCTAATTAAATTTGATTGTAAAAACAATGGTTAAGGTTATAATGGTAAAACTACTAAAGCATACTTAATTATATAAGTAAGCATTATCATAATAAATACTGAAAATCACATTGGAAAGCTTAATTATGTATGCCTATCCCACAACTGTTTGGTTAAGATAGATTGTATACAGATCATCATTTTTGTCATTTCTAATCCCACCTATTTTCTAGCATAATCATAGGCTACTGATATCTATATACTAAATTGCTTTAGGGACCACGTTTCAACTATTTATATTTAATTGTTACTATTTTTATTTTTAATTTTCCTTTTATAAAAAAAACAAATTATTAGATCATCGATTTTTTTTAAGCTCAAAATTTTACATCAGAGCAAAACAAAAAATATACATTTCATTTCCGTTTATAATTTTTTTATTTAACTATATCACATTAACCATTATGTTTTATATTCCTCTTTCTTAAATATCTTCTAACAATAAAATAAAAAAAAATATTTCTCTAAACATAAATGCAACAGAAAGAAGCCCATTTACATGGGAGAATATTGACCATCAATGGCCTGCCCAAGTAAAGTACTTTTTGAGACACCTTTTGCATGTATCTTAACTATATCAAATAATTTTTACAAATAGAAATAAATAAAGGAGTAATGTTATTTAACAAACTTATACTGCACAATAATGTAAATTAAGATTAGATGGAGATTATTTATTATGTGTAGCTAGTAGCTATCTTTTTGTATTGGGGGAGCTAGCTATCTTTTTCTTTTTTTCTTTTTGAGTATTAAGTGTAAGCTGTTAGGTCTGAAGCAGTTGGAAAGTGTTGGACCCTGCTAAAAAGAAAAAACAATAAAATAAAAATACAAGGACAGTTGGGACCTTATCCAATTGCATGTGGACAGTTCAGGTTGCTAAATTACCTAAAACCATTACACAGGTAAACTGAAATTACCAGAATCTAGCTCTTATTGGCTATTTCATCTTTCACTTTCAGTTTTAACCCTACATTACAAAGGTAAAATTTTTAGAGGTTTTCTCACTACAAAATCACCCAGGCCTCTTTGTCACCAAGCAAAAATATGCTGAACTCTGCCCATGAGACCAGATCTGCAACTTCAATGTAGATTCCTCAGGTTTTTTCTGCAGCTACCTGCACACTTTAGATTCCCTCTCAGACCCTTCTTTCAAGTAAAAAGTTCTGATAAAATTCATTTTAGAAACTGAATTCACAAGCCTTGCAATGGAAGAACCTTTTAGTTTTAATGATTAAAAAAATATTGATTTAGTTTAATGAAAAATTTTATGCTTAATTAGGAAAATTACAAGCTTAATTAAAACGTCACATGCAAGAGTCATAAGAAGATCCTTTCAAACAAGGAAGAAATATGATGAGTCTTACATGGGAAAGCTAACCCTCACCACTACAGTTGTTCTTTTGACCTATCATAGTCCCATGTCATGTGGTGTTATGAATATGGATGACTCCCAAGTTAGTAAAAATCTATACACCAAATCTGATGAAAATACAAGCTGGGTCCTCTGCATCTAACTGTGCCTGGAAGTAAGCACTTTTGAATATAGTAAAATTTTAACAACTTTGGATTCGAAAAAGTTTGTGTAGGCTCAACTTCGAACTTAAAAAGGTAAACACAAACCCAAATAAAATAATAATAACAACAATAATTATAAAGGAGGTGACAAGTAAGTGAGAGAGGTGCAGAATATAAAAAGGGTTGTTCCTGGCTCACTCTCACTCACAGCCAGTCCATATGCCAGTTTGGAAATATTCTTCCCAAATCCATTTAATGCTGCCATTAACACCTCTGCCAGCGTCTACCATTCATTCAGCTTCTGACTCTTAACTTCTTTAATTACCCTTTTCACTCCTTTCATATTCCTTATTAAAACCCCTTCTGTTCTGTTTTCCTCTTGTTTCCATCTCCTGGTTTACCAGATTCTGCTCTTGAAAGTTCATAATCAAAAAATGATGCAGGATTCGATTGGGATCAATATTCCTGCTTGCTTTTCTTCTCCAGCAGAGAAGCAGCATGGTGATGATCATGGAGCTGTGACCCGTGCAGGCCAGAGCGTGTACATGTCTGTGTACAGAACAAAGGTTGCTGACCACTGCCGTTTGATCACCATCACATGGTGCAAAAACCTCTTGCTTCACGGACTTTCGGTGTCAGTGGAAGGCCCTGAAGGAGAAGAGCAGTACACCTGCAAGGTAGAGGTGAAGCCATGGTACTTTTGGAGGAAGCAAGGCTCCAAACGCTTCATAGTGGATGGCAAGGCCGTTGATATTTTCTGGGACCTTAAAGCTGCGAAATTTAACGGTGAAACGGAGCCAACCTCGGAGTACTATGTGGCAGTGGTTTGTGATGAAGAGGTTGTTCTGCTCCTGGGTGATCTGAAGAAAGAGGCGTACAGAAGGACGGGGTGCAGGCCAGCACTAATTGACCCCATTTTGGTTTCAAAGAAAGAGCACATTTTTGGGAAGAAAAAGTTCTCTACCAGAGCCAAGTTTCATGAGAAGGGCAGGTGGCACGAGATTTCAATTGAGTGTAAGAACAAGGGAAATAATGGGGACTCTCTGAGTGGAGTTCAGCCAGAGATGGAGATAAGGATTGATGGGCACTTGGTGATTCATGTGAAGCACTTGCAGTGGAAGTTCAGAGGCAACGAGTCAATTCATCTCAGCAAAATGAGAGTAGAGGTATATTGGGATGTTCATGATTGGCTATTTAGTCCTGGTTTAAAGCATGCTTTATTCATTTTTAAGCCAATTTTATCATCTGGTACTACTGCTTCTTCTATGTCATCTCCGTCACCTTCATTATCATCCTCGTCACCTCCGTTATCTACTGATCAGACAGGGAGTTCTGGATCAGTAGAGGGATTTAGTGTTAGCGGGTCATCAGAGTTTTGCTTGTTTCTTTATGCTTGGAAGGTTGAATGAAGGAGCCATGTCAACTTAATGGCATATCATCACCCATCAACACCGGTAAAATAAGGTTGAAAATGGAGTTGGTCTCCTAGTCATAATGGAAAGGTGAAGATGCAGGTGGAAATTGGGTTGGGAGAGAGAGAGAGAGAAAGAGGGAGAGATGGGTTTGGTTCAGATGGAGAAAGGGAGTGGGTCCAAACAGTGGCTTGGGAGTTAGTTACAGCTGGGGTTGAGCAAATGCGCATAATTGTGGACAAGACAGATTGTATCACATTCACAATCACACATGCCCAATAATTCTCCATCCAGAGGCATCTACGTCTCACCTACATTTTACCACACTGGAAAATGCTCTTTCTTGATCCGATCTTGGTATGTGTATGTTTCCTCCAAAATCTATCAACCAAAGGTACATCTTACCTAAATTTTGTATCCCAAAAAAATATATGTAGACAGAGGATTAATGAACTGAATGTTTGTATTGGTCCATATAATTATAATGTTCATGCATGTGATCGAAAATGGTAACCCGGAAAGAGAGGATGGGTGTTTGGTGATGATGTAGAAACAAGAGTACAATAATCCGAGTATGTGCACCTCACGCACATTAATACACATGCTTCTCTTTCTAGTAGTTGGGTTATCAGTATCATCCTCATCATTATTGTTTAGCTCCTGCCTAAGTTCGTTAGTCTATTCGTTATTGATTCCCAAACTCAGTATACAAATTATAGTACAAATAGCCTGGTAGGTGAAGCATTGCAGAAAATGAATAACCAGCCTTAGAATATCAGAATAGATAGACGTTTGTTGAGGCCCAAATATATGATTCTGATTTTGGTCCAAGGGTAGGATTTTTATGTTCATTTATTTCTAGTACCTCACTGGGCTTATTATAGGGATATTATTACTTTACTTAGTAGAAACATGTTGACAAACTATTATTTTGATTTAATTAAATGCTACGAGCAGAGTAATAAGTTTTTTAATCAGAAAAGTTTACAAAATAGTGCATGTAGCAAAAACAGTGTATTAAAATGACAGCAGCATTTGTTGCGAGATAAAGAATAGTAGATTTGTTCTTTGGGGGTCAAAAGAAACAAGAAGTGAACTACAAAGTTCGTCTTTTTTAGGAAGCAGTTGAAGTTTTTTTGACCAAGGAGATTATTAATTCACGTCAACGTCGCAAACAATGATAACGAGGTCACACTGAAAGATTCAAAAGTATGCGGCCAGGGACTAGGCTGATTTATAGAAGAAAAATATTGGGTAGGCCCAGATGTTATTGTTTAACACAGGTAATAGTTTAACCCGCAAAGTGACAACAACGCCATAATTAAACAGAGCATAAATTTATGACAGTTATTGTGAGATTCCTAAGTTCTAACTCAACCACTATTGAAAGATGTTAATATGACTTCTGCTGTAACTAAAATATATTTGTGAGATGATAAATATATATAACCAAGAAGTTAAGCACTTCTAGATAATGCACTGAATCCAAAGTTGTATTATTTGGAAATGGAAGAAATTAATTTTTGACCAAGCTTTATTTATTTTCATGCCAAACCAAATTAGGATGAAGTGAACTATGTTGAGGAAAAAGATACAACAGTCATTCTAAGTTCTTTCAGAATTGCCCATTGGAGTAAAAAATCATTAATAAAATTTGAAAAGCTAATAGGACATAGTAGAAGCACTATGGTAGTTCAAGAATTTGCAAAAAATAAGTTGCCAATGGCATACATGGATGAGATGTATTCATTTTGAACCAAAACCAAACCACCTTGCCAAGAAGAACTTGTTTTTCCCACGTGGGGCCTCCTTTTCCGCATGTTGTGGTGTTGGTGCCGGAGAAGGAGATAGCAAAGGTGGCGTAACGAGTTTGACTGCAAGAATAGTTGATGTCATCATATTCGTAGAGGGAAAAGGCCAATTACTGAGTCTGAGTTCATTAACTAGCGGAACTTTATTGATGAAATCAGGAGTTGAAAATATGTAAACAGAACTAAAAAGCCATAATGGGAATGAAGGGAATATAAGGAAAGAGAATGAAAGGCAACCTGGATTTGGGGAAACCTTGCAAGCTTTAGAACTTCTTGTGTCGAAGGAATTTGTTTTTGAACTTGATATGGTGGGTTCGCCGTCAGATATAGAGCTTGACTTTCTCTCGCCAACTTTATTCTTCGTGTTTCCTTCACTGTTCTGTTCACCTATAATTACCAAGGATAAAAAAAAGTACTCTTAACTTTTGAGAAAATAGATTGCAAAATATCATTAGCATTTCAACCAGATATATCACCTATAGTTAGTTACATATTATAATGTTCAAACTATGAAATTCCCTTCACTTTTTTTACTTATTCACTTTCGATCACCGATTTTAAAAAAGAAAAAAAACATATAAGTAGAAAAATCCCGTTTAATCCCAATGTACATCTATGCAGCATTGAGAGTGAAATTGACATTATTGAGAATTGGAAGCATGTGGTCACATTCTTAATTCCTTTGGCTTGTCAAAATCACACTCAGTCTTTATCCAACAACTTGACAAGATAATACCAATCAAAGTAGTATAGTCCTAGTACCAAAAAAAAATACAGTGTAGTACATCAATTTCACTTACTACTGACGATTTCAGGTCATACAGAAGTTTCACAGTTCCTTGAGTTTTGCAATTTCATAAACAGGAAGACTAAAATGAACATGGTCACGACCAGAGGACCAAGGCCATGCTCATACATTTTGGAATTAGGAAAGCAGCCAATACTATGTATGGAAAGGTTAGAATAGATACTTACTTTGATCAGGAGACTTCCCGTAGTTATGGTTCAAAGCTTCGACAAAAGAAGCCGTTTTCTGCTCTCGCATCACTTCAAGGAACCAAAAGCAACTTTATTCATTGAACTTAATAATCAATATAAAATCACAATAACTCAACTTTAGTACAGAGAAATATGAACTGACATTGATCAAATAATGCATATCTGTAATTTGGGGCTGAGCCAGCCAATAACAACTGGACTGCCTCTGCATCTCTTGTCATCGATATTGCTGCAGATGATTTTAGATTCTGTGTGTCAAGCAGAATACCGGCAAGCTGCAAAATAAATACAAGCAATTTTCAACACCAAAGGCACTTAAAACTAAACCAGTCTTTAATAATTTTCAGAAGCATCTTTTGATATGGGGAACAATAAAGTAAATTAATGGTGCCACAAATTTGTCTGCGAACTAAGATCACCATAAATTTACCAATAGTTTCTTCAGCACAGGGTTCTGAAGTAAATCATAGGCATCCTCACAGTAATTATCAGTAACAACTGTGCATTGGGATCCAACCTTGAAAATCAAAACAACAGATAAAATTAATTCTGAAATTCATCTGGGCACATTGCCTTGGGATCAAACTTGATTTTAAAATTAATTTTCAGATTCATCAATAATTGATAATCCAACCTCGCCAGTAGTGCTCAAGACATCTTGTCCAACCACGAGGGCGCTCAGTTGGCCAGTCATCAAAAGGCTTTCCATGTCCACCTGCAAACAAATTCAGTGCCAGTTCACCAAACTAAGCAAAACACATAAAGCTTGACCCTACTAATCATACGTACACTGTCCTCCTAAGTCCAAACATCTTTATCATAAGCAGAGAGATAATTTCAGTGATGTCTAATCCCAATAATTATCAAATAATAATATATCAAACAAACAAAAAGGAGACCTGCAGTTACTTCGTGTGGAGGCATATAAATGTACATGCATCTGAAAAATGAAAGCTAAAAAGTATGGGACATGGATTGACTCATCACACACTGTCAAAGTCTTGTCCATGCAAAAACAAATCTGATATATTTTCAGATCATTTGAAATTTTACTCCCTATTTTCGTAGGCCAAAAAACTTAGGCCTGCTAGGGACTAAAGCTTGCAACTTTTTCATGTAAGAGCTCAAACTTAAAATGACGATAAGGCAAAGTGAATAACCTTCAATTTTATGCATGTTCTGTACCATGTATATTATAAGTCGAATAGCATTTCTCATGACAAAACTAACGAAAAGCCGGGTAAAATCTGAATCACTTTCGAACTTAAAAGAGGAACCTCATCGATGAAAAGCAACGCGGTGGCATCGAGACCAGCATGGTGAAAGAGCCACGCAGCCTGCTTCAGCTTCCACATGGAGCCACGCTTCACATTCATGACAGGCACCACCACCACGCCACCCTCCTTCTCTCTCTGCCGGTAATCCAAGACCCAGGCGTGGCAAATGGCAGCCACCATCGACGCCGTGCCTGCACCGTCCCAAGACAAAGTCAATCGCTCTCCAAAGCTTCCACGTCACACACACAGAAAAAAAAAACACTCTCATCACCAACCGTTGGAAGGCCCAGAAAGCACGATTTGCGCATTTGCATGGGACTCTCCCGTGGAGATTTTCTGCAGCAAGGTCCTCTGCTCTTTGAGGAAGCCGTTGAGGCATGCTTCCTCTCCCTTGGCGACAACATGCCTCGACGCCGTCCTCTCGCGCGAGCACGTCGAAGACAATATGGTCCTCCGGTGAGCGGACTCGACGAGGTTCCTGGGCGGCGAAAGAGGAACGGGACCCGAGGGAGGATTCTCCGGCGCAGAAGTCTTGAAGAAGGTTCGCCTGGAGTTGGGAGGTTGGATCCCCTGCGGGTGAGGCGCAGCTGAGGGCTCGGTTTGGAAGCGTGACTTTCGAGGATGATGCTGACGTGGAGGGATAGATGTTAAAAGGGTAGAATCTGGAGGAGAAGGAGGTGGGTGTTGTGTGTTATTGTTGTTGGTCGGTTTGAGGATGTTGGAGAACCAGTTGTGGACCGCCGTTGCAGGGGATCCATCCCCATCTGATGAAGGTTGAGCGAAAGTGTCGGATTTGTTACGAGTGTGTCTTGCTGTTTTCGACAGTATCTCGTCACTGATCCCTACCCCAGTTCTGTATCTGCTTCATTCACATTATTATTATTATTCACGTGATTGATCTAAAATATTATTCTTCAATGAAACGTATATAACTGAATCTTCTACGATTTTTCTAGAATATTCTGATTACCTTCGTGCAGACCTGGTTCTAGAGAGAGAGTCTCTGTGGTCCAACGAGGAAAGGGGTGAGGGTGGTTGTGGTGCTGCGAACCTTGGGGATCCAGAAAGACGACCCGGAGAGCCACCGCGGGAAGGAGAGGAACCCACGATTAGTCGAGCCTCTTGTAGCCACTCTTGCGTCAACCTTGCACTGTTGCTTCTAGTGCTGTCGTCGAACCCTTCGTCGTCGTCCTCCTCCTCCTCCTCGTCCACGCTCACTCCTTTATTACCTGTGAGGTCGTAGGTTTTGTTGTCCACGTGATCCACTGCCCCGAAAAACATGTCGTTCATGAAGTCGCTGAGGTCCGGCGCCGGTTTCTCCCTGCGGCGTGCCTCCGCCATCTTTTTTTGTAGGCTTTTGCCTTCTCTGCCCGACCTTCGATCCATTAATTCTGAGCCACCAACTCGTACTTGCTACCTACGAGGAGAGTAAAAGATTGCTTACAATTTTCTGGCAGGCTTGGAGATTTTGGGGTGTTGAGTTTTAAAGATCGTGAGAAACATAGTAGAAACATAGAAAACATCAGTTTTGACTGTGGATGCAAAGAATTGGCCGGCGCTGGGACTGTCTTGTATCTATATGTATATTTTATTTTATGGATAAGAGATAGAAAGAGAGTAGAATGAAGAAGAGCTTCATTCCAACTTCAGCTTCTATTTTGCCCAACCCAAGCTTCAGTCAAGTTTCATGGTGTAGCTCTCAGATTACTATACTACATAGATGGCATCATTATTGTTAATTATATTGGATAAGTGATAACTGAATTTGCATGAACAATTAATGCAGAAAATTACAGTTCAGGAAAAGCCAGTGGCATCACCTCCTTTTCTTGTTTCTCCATCAAATCCTAGACTTCAAGCCTCATCGTTACATTGTGAAGATATATCGAAGAGATCCATCTTCTTGATTATCGTAAACTGATCATTGTTGCCTAGTTTTGTCCATTATGCAGGCTTCCCTCACCTTTTTTTTTTTAATTTAGCAAAACCATAAGAAGATGTATGCATGAAAACTGTCTACAAAATGTTAAATACAATAACCTCGATCTTATGAGCAAAAAATGATAAAAGGTTTATTTGAGCAACATTAACATATGTTCTTCAGTAGTGTTCGATAAAAAAAAATTACTAAAACCATTTGTCAATTTCTTTTATTCCCTTTCTTTTTATTACTTCATTCATTATACCAACCACATAGGTCATAGGTAAGCAAAGTTATAGTTCTAACTTGTTGTATAAATATACAAATTGTGTATTACTGCCCAGTTTAAAATAAATATTGAAAAACAAATAAAATAAGAAATTTGCGGCTATGAATTTAATTATTAAAGGACATTAGTTTTTCCTTTTTTTTTTTTTTTTAATGTTAGGACCAATTTTGACTTTTATTATAACCCATTCTTCTAAAAGTTATCCATTAAAATTAAAGACC
>Ga0099825_1010565_pt1 | contig 10081 bp, 8 predicted proteins | sample SiratroredBW_FD_76838 | JGI IMG/M metagenome (GOLD analysis project Ga0099825, IMG submission 76838) | Root nodule microbial communities of legume samples collected from California, USA - Siratro red BW | ecosystem: Host-associated > Plants > Roots > Nodule | place: USA: California | collected... | reverse complement strand
TAATAATAATAATAATAATAATATCTTGCGATAACAATATCATCAATAGGTAAATTACCTTCTTGTTGAAAGAAGTGTTTGACAAATAGTATGACATAATTAACATTAACTGGATTGTTTTCTTTTGACATTCAAGTTAGTTTATCAATTTTTTCATTAATTCATGAAATAAAAATTAATTTTATTATTTAGTAAAAATATTATTTATATTGTTTACATTTTAATTACTTAATTTATTTATTTTCAATTTCTCTTTATTTCTATTTTTTCAATTGTAAATAAATCAATATTGATATTAAATATTTTCATTTAACACAAAACTAAAAAAATTATATTTTAAAAATAATTAGTATATTTATTTATATTTTAGTTATCATATTCATAAATCTGGCGTGTAAATAACTGGCTAGAATTTGACTATCCAATCGTGTAACTTGTCTCATTCTCTTTGTAAAGTGTTACTTGAGGAAATAAAAGGACTTGGGCTAGATATGTGAAAATTATCGTTTTGTCCTATGCAGAAGGATTTTTTCCCAAAATAAACTCATTTAAAAATTATCCCAATACCATAAAATAAAAAGTGTATTTAGATATTTTTTTATATAAAATTCATGTTAATTATCATTATAAACTTTAACATCTCTAGATATTTTTTTATATACAATTCATGTTAATTATCATTATAAACTTTGACATCTCAATTACGCTAACATTTCAAAGATCAGTAATCATATATCATAAAACATATTATTGAAAGAAAAAAAAAATATACAAAACAATAAAAGGACTAAACCAAACTCACAACAAAAAAAAAGACATACTTTCTAATCAAGCTAAACAAAAACAAGTATATTTTGAAAAAAAAAATCTTTGCAAAGCACTAATATTTTTAATCAGTGTTTTTATTGTGATTAAGAATTTTAAAAATTGATACTTTAACACTATATATAGTAAAATACAATTTTTGTTTAATATATAATTATTTAATATTAAAATAAATAATTATTTTATTATTATATAATATTTTATTAAATAAAGTGAGTGATAGATAAATATAATTCATAAATAGTGATGTTTTTCCCATTGGAAATACTGAATGAATGAGACTATCTTTCTCTAAGGCGATGAACTGTGCTTTTGATATAAAAAATTGAAGAGGCATTGCCATTAAAAGCATCAAATTATTATAGTTCTGGCCATTTAAATGTGGCCAATGCTGAGAAGAATTGACCTTCAACGGAACTAGTTTTTTCTACCATGGACGAACTTTCTGAATATTTTCCAAATAAATACTCTAGCTAAATAAGGAAAGTTAAAAAGAATAATGCATATTCTAACTAAACTAATTCTGATATGATCTAGGCACAATCGTGATTTATTGAGTTTGGTTGTTATGAGCTCTCCAATATAAACTTTATATGCTTATCATCATCAAATATCCAATATAGTTTCATATAATATAACCACAAAGAGGTCATAAATGTTGAGGTGCAGCCAAAAGTCCGTGGTTATGCTTTCTGCACTCAATGATTACTAGTTGCACCTCCATATGATTACTAAGATACCTTCCCTTGTTGCATCACGTGGTCATCATTATCGTCACTGTATCTTATTCTATGATGCACTCACCGTTGTTGTATCCATGCTGCCACTACACCCCATTATTGATAAAAGTTACTATTTACATTTATGGTAAAGCTAATAATTGTTTATAAGAAAGTTAAAAGGAGACTTATAACGAAGTGTAAAATTCAAAGACCAAACACAGGAGACAAAAATTTCAAGCAAACCAAGGCTGCTTCCCCTTTAAGATGTCTACAGCAAATCATTAACGCTGGCCTCTAGACGAGTAATACCAATTATCTATAATAAAATAATTGTGAGCAGTTACAAGATTGGAAAACCAAGGAACATGAAAAACATGGTACAATATACAGAAACTAAATGACAAATTTTGGACTTGTGTTGGAAACATTGGTATACAACTTTGCATAATGTAGTATAGGATTATTATGGTAAGGAAAAAAAAAAAAACTACAGTATATAGAACCACCCTTGTATAAGTTACTTCCTTGGATCACCATTAAATGAGAGTATGAATGGCAACTTTACAATGTATAACTCATTTAGATGTTTTATGGCCCTGTGTTTTGGTTTGGCTTGCTGCTGCAGACATTATGCGCAAACGACTGGCGATTTCTGTGAAAGATGGTCTGACTGCAGGATTGGGAGCCCAACATTGTTCCATTAGTGTTCTCCATTCAGGATCACAGTTACTTGGGATGGTTGGCCTTAATGTGTTATTTACAATCCCACCTGTAAGGGGAGACACCAATTAGTGATCTGTTCTGCACAAAGATCCTTTCTGAATAAATTTTTCTATAGGTCTAAGGGGCATGTTAAGATCTAGATTATATGTATAGTCAAATTATATAAGTGAATAAGAACCTCAATTAGTTCTACCAATCTGAACCATACAGATGGTCTAGCAGATAGCTAAAAACAAACTTAAGCACAGGCCAACAGTACAATCTACAATGGTAGATGCAAATTTTGAATGTGTCACAGCATATTTGGTGTTGATAATTTTTTGGGTCAGAATCGCTTTATATTTTACTTTTTTCAAATAGATATATCCAAAAGATTTCGATTAAAAACTGTAAGGAATATAAAAAGCCAATCCAATGCTCTTTGCAAAGGATTTTTTTTTTTTTTATCAGAAACTGAGGAATACAAAATAAGCTATAATTAAATAGCATTAGTCTATCTAAACTTCATCCATAGTGCATAAGATGTTACCTATAATTGCACCATAGTGCATATTGGCATATGGCTCCTCGCCAGTAAGAATTTCCCACAATACTATGCCAAAGGAGAACACGTCAACCTACAAGATAAGGGAGACAAGGGTAACAAACTAAAATGAATTTCAACAATTTCCTTCCTAGATACTATTGAGATGTAAATTACAAATATCCCATATTAATAAAAGATCTTTAAAGGTAGTAAGAGAATGAAGTAGGAGAATTTGAATGCTCAAAATTTAAAATGGTCAAATAAAAATAATTCAACAGGAACTTCCTGAAAATCAGAGTATTGTGAACTGGTAAAGAGAGTTTTATTGACATGTGAGATGAAGGAAATTTCTACATCTAGAAGAATAAAAAAAATCAATACAAGACCTCATTTCCTTAGTTAAATTTCAATTGAGTCATATGATTGAAGAAAAACATTTTATAGAGATAAGTTGAAATATTACCTTTTCTGAGACCTTATTGCTGCTGCCATTCAGAAGCTCTGGGGCCATCCAAGGTAGTGTCCCACGCACACCACCAGTAACCAAAGTATTTCGCTTAATTTTTGATAAGCCAAAATCACCAACCTGGGAAGAAAATTTCTCAGTCAACACAAAAATGTGATCTATCATGCTGATAGAAAAATAATACCAGACCCAGTCTACATACCTTGCATATTGGACGTAAAGGATCTTTCAAGTTTACAAGCAAATTGTCACATTTTAAGTCAAAATGCACAATGTTTTTTGAGTGCAAATATTCCATTCCAAAAGCTGCATCCATTGCAATTATCAGCCTCTTGCGACGATCAAGATACCTAAACACAAAATCATTATAAGAATAACCAAAATCATAAAAAAAGAAAAGAAAAAACTGGACATGAAATTCAACACTCAAATGCACTTGCCGACACAATAAACTTAAGTAGAGTCGATTACACACAATTATAGCAAATCATGAAGCTTTCCCAATAAATATCGATGCATTCCATCCAAGATATAAGTTGCAATAGAACAGCTCTCTTTTCAACAAATTTGAGGCAGTATCCATAATCTAATGCACTATAAGGAGATGCAAAATCTATTTCAAAAGCATTACCTATCCTTGCGAAGTAATACATGCCTAAGAGAACCATCCACCATATACTCTGCCACAGTGGCCATTGTACCACCTGGCCCGTGCTGTACCACACCATAAAATGCAACAACATTTGGATGATGAAGCTTGGAAAGAATGTCAGCTTCCCGCCAAAACTCTATAGTCTGAGAAAAGCAAATATCATCCAAGCTCAAAATATATCATGATTAAAGAAATTGAAACAATCAAGACAAAAAGAATCTTTTTCTCATTTTATTTTAATGAAAAAATAGTGCACCCTCTACAACATCCATTAAATAAAAAATTACCAATCTCTCTTGTTCAGATGACCGACCCGTGAAGCAGCTCTTCTTTATTCTTTTAATAGCAACATCTGTTCCTCTCCATTTTCCATGATACACAGTTCCAAAGGTACCAGAACCTAGTTCTCGCAGCTCTTCAAGATCTTCATTCTTAATGACCTACCAATTTGCATAAAAAGACAGAAATAAATGAAGTAATGAACTAAATATTTTCAGGTCAGCACTATGGCATGATATAATGTACACATTGAAAATTTGTGCATTTATAATATATAAACCCACACACACATACAAACACATATATAACAGCTAAATGGCCAAATAAGCATAAACTTTACAAGTTCAAAAGAGAGAAAGAAAAATTCTAAAACACCATATCATGAACAAGAGGTTTATTCAATTGTCTATAAAGACATTGAGAATCTACATTTTAGAGAAGCTAAATATTTTACAAAATTGTGTCAAAGAATGTCAAACTACAAGCCCACAAGAGGAAGAAGTATAGTGTAATGGTGACGAGAATGATGCAGCAGATGCATGGTGCTATAACATGTAACCTGTGCACTTTTTATTTCTATACAGATTTAATTAGATTTATTCCTTCATTAGGATTAATTGGTCAAGGTTTCCTTGTTTGTGGTAATAAAATCTGATTTCATGTCCATAATTCTGGCATAGCATTTATGATCAAAGTTGTATAAATAGTGATCCTTGAGCTCTTTAAATTATCAGAATATGATATTCACTTTTCCTCATGTTGCGAATTGGTAATAGATTTCTCAACCTTGGGGCCCTGCTACCGGGCTAAAACCCTAGCCATCTTGCTTGAAAGCTTCCTTGATTTCAATCACCCCAGCATGCCTTAGTTGAGACATCTTTGGGGGGCTGTCTTAACTGCAACCTCATAGCGGGTGGATTATTCCCACAACTAGAAATATGGCTTAAACAACGCTTACAAAGTTTGGGAAGTCCTCACATTAGAGGCTGGTTACATCTTCACTGAATCCAGCTTAGGCAGCCTTCATTGTCCTTGTTGCCTTCAATTGTAAAAATGAAAATTGGGAATAATATTTATTAGCCAACGCATAATCACTTCCATTGTCAGCAACTAACTACTTGCACAACCTTGTGCTCCATAACCTCCTCAACTGTTAGAATAGGCTTAAAATAAGCCTTAAATAGGCTTCACTAAAAAGTTTTGTGCTGTACCTATCTCTACCTAGGATCCTAGAAATGCCTTTACTTGCTTTTTACCCTTTCCTCTCCTCATTGTATCAGAGAACAGTCTACAGTTAATATATAAACATGAGAACCGAAGAGGCAAAATTAAGCTCTCAAAAGAATACTGTGTCCTTTTTTATTTATCTCAAGTTGGCATCAGAGTGTGTCAATCCCACTCTGGCTGTTAGTCTTGTCCAGCAAAGTCTCACTAAGGATATCTCTCCCTCTCAATATTTCACCCTTAAGCCAGATTTGCCTCAACAGTGTTCTAATCCTTCTTCGTTCTCTCGAACTCACACACCTCAAACTTGTCTCCTCTTCTATACTTGCTGCTACACCCTCACAGCAGTCTCTTCCCTCTTTTGAAATTGGTGACCATAATGCTCAGGGCTGCCTTAAACTTGTGTCACAGACAGGGTCTAGCTCCTCACCCCTTCTGAGTCTTCCGCATCTGCTGATTTTCTGTCCCAGAACTGTTAATAACCATGCCATGTAAACCAGGTAGTACAAGTCTGGATTTCATAATTCTAGGCTGCAGGGTTTCACAATACATAGCTGAGTTAGTGGCTCCAAGATTTCATCAAGTCCGTGGCTTTGATTTTCATGAGACATTTTCTCCTATTGTTAAACCTACTACTATCAGACTCATCACCACTCTGGTCCTCGCTAGTAATTGGGAATTATTTCAGTTCTATGTGGATCATGTTTTTCTTGATGGCCTCTTCGATGAAATAGTTTATGTGGTGCAGCACCCAAGATTTGAAGTTGAAGAGAAATATCTCATTCATAAACTCAACAAGACCCCTTTTGGCCTAAAACAAGCACCCAGGCAGTGGTTAGACTAAAACTTACCTTTATTCAGGTTGGATTTCAAGCTAGTAATATGATCAGTCTTTGTTCGTGTACAAGACTCCAGCTCACACTGTTTTTATCCTCATCTATGTGGTTGATATTATCATCACTGGCAGCTCAGCCCAACTCATTCAGCAGATTACTGAACATCTTAACTCCACATCTTCTCTAAAACAGCTGGGCCATTTGGACTGTTTTTTGGGTATTGAGATCAAACACCTACCTGACAAATCCCAATTTTATGACTCAGAGCAAGTACGTTAGAGATCTCCTACACAGGACTAATATGGCTGATGCTCATTCTATTTCATCTCCTATGACCTCTACATGCAAACTGTCTAAAAGTGGTGGTGATTTTTTTCAGGATCCAACTTATTTGTAGCTGGTGATTTGCACTACGCTACTGACACAAGACCTGAAACTAGTTTAGCAGTTAACAGAGTCTGCCAATTCATTGCAAATCCCATAGACTCTCATGGGTGACTGTCAAGAGAATTCTTAGGTATCTTAAGGGCACTCCCTCTCATGATCTTTACATGCAACAAGCTGCAGTTTTGCAGACATTTATCTATTACTCCTGTGAATGATGCTGATTGGGCTTCTGATATTGATGACAAAATGTCCACCTATGGTTCTGTTATCTTCTTGGGACCTAACTTGATTTCTTGATGGTCAAGAAAACAGCAGGTTACAGCCAGATCCAACACTGAAGTTGGATATCGCAATATAGCTAAGACCTCAGCTAAGTTCAAGCTTTGTTAAAGGAACTTCACGTTCCTTTTGCTACCCCTGTCCTGCTCACAATCCTGTCATTCACTGTCATACTAAACATATGGAGATTGATGTCTTTTTCTTCTGTGATACGGTTCTATCCAAGCAGTTTTTGACTTATCACATTGCAGCTTTGGATAAATGGGCAGATGTGCTCACAAAGCCTCTCTCCCTAGCCAGAATTGACTTTCTTAAAGGCAAACTCAATGTGAAGGGTTTTTTTGACAAACCTCCACCTTGAGTTTGAGGGGTGGAATTAGAGTATAACACATGTACTGTAAAAAAGTATTTCTTTTCATTCTAGAATATTCTCTGGTTTGTTGTGCCATCTGTAACAGTTGTTACTATGTACCAGCCTTTGCACAACGTACCCTTAGAGAAGCTTCTATAAATGTTCCCTCTGTATTCTGTTTTCAGTAGGTTAAAAATGAAATGAAACGCTCCATTTACAGTTCAACTTTTTCTCTCTGAATTTCTCTATGAACGGATTTTGACGGCTACCAAAACCACCACACCATACTGTTATGGCAGCACCATACTGCTTATTTAACAACACTATTGAAAAAAAAACACCTTTCAAAATTAAGATGTTCAATTACATCTGATTCATGTACGGATAAGAAAAATAAAACTGTCTCATTTGCTAATATCTTCCAATGTTGTGTTTTCTTCCATATTTTTTGCCTTAAAACAAAGCACCAATTCCTTTTCATGTCTAATGAGAACCTAAGGCGCCATTTGCTAATAGAACTATTGCAAATGGTGAAAGCTAATGATCACCAAAGTCCTTCACTGCCTTCTGTTTCGTGACAACCTACTATTGCCAAAAAAGAATAAGGTTATGGTTGGGGCTTGGGGCTTGGTCCATGAGGTCAAGATTATTGTTGCCAAAGGATACACACAAATCTATGGCCAAGATTATACTGGCACTTCCTCTCATTGTCAAAGTGGCATGCATTCAACTTCTTTTTTCCATTACAGCTATTCACCATTGGACTCTGTTTAAACTTGAAATCAAAGCATTTCTACATGGTGATCCTGATGGGGTCTATGTGGAACAACCTCCTGGACTTTTTGCTCCAAAGGAGTCATCTAACATGGTATGTCATCTACCTAGGTCCCTATAAGGTCTCAACCAATCACCCCATGTATGGTTTGGGCATTTCCAAATTGTCATTCAACAGTTTGGAATGATATGAAGTGATGTTGATCATTCTTTGTTCTATTATCATTTTCCCCAAGGATGTATCTATCTCATTGTATAAGTGAACAATATTGTTATCACAAGTAGTGAAAAGAAGGATATTGTACAACTAAAACAACATCTTGCTCAAAAGTTACAAAAAAAAGATCTTGAACACTTGAGGTAATTCCTTGGTATAAGAGTGGCACATTCCAGGGATACTTTGTTCATGTCTCAAAAAATGAGCTCTCAACATTCTAAAAGAAACAAGGATGGTAAATGCTAAGCCTATAGACACACCAATGGATCCAAGTATCAAACTTGTACCTTATCAAGGAAAAACATATTCTAATCCTCGGAGATAAAAAAGGTTAGTTGGTAAGTTAAATTGTTTCCTGTGACTCATCCTGACATCGTCTTTGTAGTGAGTATAGTAAGTCAATTTTTAAACTCTCCTTATCAAGATCATTGGGATGTAGTCTTAGGGATCTTAAAGTATATTAAGAAAGCCCAAGAAAAGGACTTACTTATGAAGATAAGGGAAATGCTCAAATTGTTCGGTATTTTAACACTGATTGGGCAGGGTAACCAAGCGATAGATGCTCCAGTTCAAGGTATTGTGTTCTTGTTAGAGGTAATTTAATATAATGGAAAAGTAAGAAACAAAAATATTGTGGCAAGATGAAGTGTAGGAGTGAAATATAGGACATAAATTAAATTTGAATAAAGTTCTCAAATGCACCTTGTATGTGACAACCAGGCGGCATAACATGTTGTCTCTAATTGTCTTACATGCAAAGACTAAACATATCAAGGTGGATTGTCATTTAATAAGAGAAAAATTGCAGTCTAAATAAATCAATAGATTTGTCAATTTTAATGTACAGTTAGTTGACATATTCACCAAGTCATTAAGAGCATCAAGTATTGATTCTATTTGCAACAAGCTAAGCTCATACGACCTATATGCTCTAGCTTGAGGAGGAATGTTATAATTATAGAAATAAGAAACTGATCCTATATAATTAGGAATATCTAGATTATAAATATAAATATATATATATATATATATATATATATATTAGGAACAATTTTATTTATTCATGTATAACATCTTTAACACTGTGTTTGGTTGAACCAATTTGTGTGGTTCCATTGTACAAGAAGATGGATTGTTGTGATGAAATCTGTTTGGTTACATTAATTTGGCAGGATGGATTGGGGAAGATTTGCAGGATGTGATCCTTGCTAACGTGAAGAGATTTGAAAAAATGAAATTGAAAATTATGAAACAGTCCTTGTAAGTAAATTGAAAATTACAAAACACTCTTTTCCACAAGGGCCAATTAGTAATTTCACAAATATATCAATCAAAAAAATAAAAAAATCTATAACATCTATCAATTCATTTCCAAACTTTCACAAACATTTCCTTCAAATCTTACCATTTATCCATTAATCTAAACAACTTTATCATCCACACACAATCCACTCAAATTCCTTCAAATCCACTCCCCTAACCAAACAAAGCCTAAAGGATATCAAATCTCCTATATTTATTATATTAATTATTTTTTCACAATATAAATAAAGCACCCATGTCTCAAAAAAACAATTTCACCTCAATGTCTTTCTTCTCTAGTGCTTAAGATGACATTAGAGTCTATTCTAGCAAGATTTGTTAGGTCTATCATGTCACCTACTATTGAACCACCTATAAGTATCTAGTCTCACATTCGAGATGGTCAATCCTCAACATGAGAGAATGTATTGAAGATCTCACATCGTCTAGATATATGACCAAATTATAGTATATAAATAAGTACAAATCTCACATTATAAGTTAGTTTTATAAAGTT
>Ga0099825_1010561_pt1 | contig 10086 bp, 6 predicted proteins | sample SiratroredBW_FD_76838 | JGI IMG/M metagenome (GOLD analysis project Ga0099825, IMG submission 76838) | Root nodule microbial communities of legume samples collected from California, USA - Siratro red BW | ecosystem: Host-associated > Plants > Roots > Nodule | place: USA: California | collected... | reverse complement strand
TGCATTCTAAGTTTCTCTAAAGAATTTGTATTCTCACATTGAAAAGCAAGTTTGCGAAAAGTAATTGAAAAGGGTTCAATTCACCCCCCCCTCTTGAACTTAGGCCAAATACTTACTTTAACATGTCCATAGTAATCTTTGTCTTCTCTCAAGAAACTCCTCAAAGTACAAAGAAGAGGAAACTAAATTGTGGGATATTGTAGGAGATGACTTATCATTGAATGTTAATGGAATTCTTGAAATTGCTAGCTTATCTCTTGATGAACAGAATTAGAAGGTGTATTTTTCAATGAATATTAAATGTAGAAGTTATATCTTTTGTTAGACTTTTTTATAAAAGTTTTTTTTTATTTCTTTTCACATTATTAATTATATAAATAAATTTTAATAAATTCATATAGTGGTTTCATAGCCGTTAATTTTTAATTTAGTCATATCCATGTGTCTGTGTCCGTATCGTATCTGTCCGTGTCCGTATCCGGGCTTTATAGCTGTGTACTCAAAAATCACCACCACTGTCATTACAGCCCACATTGCTGATAGACCAAAATTCTCATATAGTGATTGATAGTAATAGAAAGGAGAAACTAGTAAGATTGCAAGCCCCACTTTTAGTGAATGAATCACTTTTCTAGGATCATCTTGAGCTATCTCTTTTGTTAACCTACAAATTCCCAACACTTTCTTCTTAAGAACTTTTGGCATGACCAATACTCGACCAACCACCCCAACTTTCTCCTAGTTTGTGTTTTGAGATGCCATCTCTCTTGAAAGTAAAAAACAAGCAACGAAGCACAGAGATAGATATGACGTGGTTGTTGCTTAATTAGGTTTTACGCTAGTCACCTTCCATGTGTTATTTATAGAGTGAGAGGGGCAAGAGATAACACCTGATTCAGAATGTGGAGAATAATATTTTAAAGCAATGAGGTCCACTTTTCTCTTTATTGGAACTCCATCCATGTTGATCTTGACAAACAAACCTTTACCAGCATAGTTATCAACAGGTTTTTTAATAGCAACCTTGTTATGCTACTCAGGCTGTGACTCGGTCAGTGGCTTAGAAGAGCTACTGCTTACGAACACTCAGTTTACAATGCTGAAGATAGTATAAGTTAAAGAAACCATACTTATCCAAATCTTTGGAAACAGGAAGAAAACATCATTTTATAATTATTCATCAAGATAGAAAATAAAGGACAAAAAACATTTTTTTATGATAGATACTGTTAGCTTCAGGAGGACAAAAATGCAAGACTTCCAATTATATCTCAATCAAGACACAGTTCTTGTGACATGTCAATTGGTTAAGCATCAAACACAGGCACCTTAATACTTTTTTGTCATCAAACAACAAGAACAATAATAGTAATAATAGTAGTAGAAGAAAAGGAGTTTACATATCAAAGGAATTCTACTTCTTTGAAAATGAAATTGAATCTAGGATGGAACAAGTCATTGAGGACCTAGAAGATAACATAGAACCGATCCATATAACCTGAAATTTCCAATCTGAAAAATTAAAAACTACACAAGAGAAATGGATAAAGACACTCAAACTATAAACATAAGAGCAAGGAACAAATGCCTGTGAAGGTACTCCTTTACAAATTTCAACCCTACGGATAATCCACTCACTCAATCAGTCAAACATAAAAGTAATGCATAAACAGTTGATCATAAGTAACTCCAAAATCTCTCAACAACACTACAGATCACCCAATAAACTATAACTAAACATGTATAAACTCTTTCACGGATATATCATTTCATGGTTGTAGACGTTGTCCAATGAAAGTCGCTAGATAGTTATAGATGTTGTTTAATATTAGTGTCATTCGATTATATCTTACAGTGAAGCAGTCGTCTTATACAGACATTCTATTATTTTAGTTAGATTTTTATTTGTAGCTCTAACTAACTTCTAAACACCTTGTGTCCCCTTTGTAAGGGTAAGTGGAATACGCATTGAAAACGAAGGATTAAATAAGGCTTATTTTTTAAAACACAAGATGTAATATACATTTATAACATGTTTGTTCTCTGTTCTTCATTTCCCAATAGTGTGATTCGATTTACCAGTTTTGCAAGTTTTTTCATTGTTCTTGAGCATAACTTTGCAAGTTCTTTCATTGCTCTTCAAGCATAGTTTTTGCATTGTAGTGTACAATAAACTTCTATCAAAGCCAATTTTTCAATCTTATTTTTGCGTTAGTGATAATTTCTTGTAAGAAGATGGATATCACTTCAAGTTTCAGAAGAGAATAATTTCAATTTCTTGATAATCAAGATAAGGTTTTTTTTTTTTTTTCATGCGAGAAAGACATGTGGACACCGTTTTTTAGGACTACGTCATACATAAATATGTTTGTTTTGGAGTAGATGGAATAAAATACTTATTTGATGATCTTTCGACACTATAAGGTATTTTATGAGATTGTGAAGAAGACTTCAAAAGTGTTATTGATGAAGTTAGACAAACTCTTCATGACAAAGTTCAGTTGTTGTTAAATAGGGGATGTTTCAAACTATGTAGGAAAGAGGATATATCACTCAAAGCTCATCTTGATAAATTCAATATTAATAAAGCTTTGAGACATAAACTTTCAAATAGAAGATGAAAATGCAACGACGATTTTACTAAACTTTTTTCTACCATCTTATAAGAACTTGGTAAGCTCTTTATGCAAAATATAAAAGAAAGAAAAAGTGACAATAGAAGATTGGGTTGAAGTATGACTCGATGCATCTAAACAATCAATGTACACTCTCATATGCGCCCTTTGGTGAGTATAAGAAAATTTGCAGGTTAAAGTTATCTAACAAACACGAAACCGTTGATCAAAGCATTTTGAAAACTCAAATAAACAACAAACCAGATAAACTCTTAGTCTTGTGATTATTATTCTTCTTATTATTATAACAACGACTACTATTGTCATAATAATTATTATTTTTTTATTATTATTATCTTAATAATAATAATTATTATTATTATTAATATATTTATATCATTATTATTAATATTGTTATTATTATCTTAATTATTATGATAATAAACCTAATAACAATTTCTACTATTATTTTTGTTTTAATTAATAATAATAATAATAATAATAATAAAATATTACTATTATTATCTTGATTATTATTATCATTATTGATAATAATAATAATTATTACAATAATAATGTTATTAATACTTTTATTTTCATTAATATTATTATTATTATTATTATTATTATTATTTTTACTATTATCTTAATTATTATTTTTTATCATAAATTTGTTTGTTGTTATTATTATCATAATTATTATTATTATTAGCTTTTTAAATAATAATATTAATATTATTACTATTATTAATATTATTGTTATCTTTATTATTATTATTATTATCATTTTACCATCAAATTAAATCTCGTAATAATCATTGACATATTTTACCAACTAATAATTAAGAACAGACTTGATTTGTTGGTAAAATCATTTTATAGATAGATTTAAATTTATCGATAAATCTGAAAATTCTTATAGTAAAAAATAAAGCTATTGGACAACATGAGAACCTAAGACAAGTACTATTACAGACGCCAGTGATCTAAAGATATGTTACTTAATGTTGATGACACATTTTCTGTACATAATTTATAGTTTTATTGTAATATTAACTTTACCTACTGTTTTGACCATAGCGTTTGTTTTAGATATTATTTTTTGTTAATTCTAATTGCATTTGATTCTAAATTCTTAACGCTTAAAAATGAACATATGGTTAGCTAGATTTGGAGTTCTCTACTAATTCCTACAATTTTTAGAAGTTGAAGTAGATTTGCTGAATATTTTAAAGAAACTCATGCCAATTTGTTTTTCTTGGACTTTATAATAGGATATTTTTTAAAAAAAAAATTATCACATAGAATGAATAAACACTCTACTTATACTGGAGAGATTTATGCTACTACTGAAGCTTTGGCCAAATTGAAATACTACTTCTTGGGTCATAAATTAATCTTAAAAATAGATCAAAAAGTTTGAAGGAATTGTTGGAACAAACTTTGCAAACCCCTAAACAAAAACAATGGTTGCCTAAGTTATTCGGTTATGATTTCACGGTTCAATATAAGTTTAGAAAGGAAAATATTCCAACAGATCATTATCCAAAAGTTTTTTTGTGGCAAGGTCTAGACTTACTTGATTATGATTAAAATAAGTTGTTGGTTTGACCAAAGTTGATGAGCAATTATCTTATTTATATTCCAAATGTGTTAAGGGAGCTTTTCATGATTCAAGTTATTCTGTTAAGATGGTTTAATATTTTGGAAGGCGGATTGATGATTCCTTCAAGTGAGCAGTTGAAAAACAAGATTTTGTGCGAGTTTCATATTAGCAAGGTGGATGGTCATGTCGGCATTACTAAGACAATTGCTAGAGTTACTAGTCAATGTTTTTTCCAAAGATGCAATTAGACACAAGAGGTATTGATCATGTGACTTGTCCAAAATCTTATTTTAAAAGTTTTTTTAAGATAAAATCTGTAATTATCAAGCTACCTAATAATTTCGATGTTACAACTTGATATTTTGGAACCATTAAGTTTTTATAATATTTTATATATCCCAAAGTTTTTTTATAATCTTGTTTCAGTTCAGTGTATTATTGAATCTCTTAACTGACTAATTTTTTTCCACAAGCAATGTCTGGACATGATTTAATCAAAAATGATTGGTCAAGTTAAACTACATGAAGGATTATAACTTCTACAAATACCAACACGGGAAACTTACATGAATGTTGTTGATTTCAAGGATATAACTTGTAATGAAGACATCTGGCATCTCAGACTCAAACATCCATTTGATAAAATTCATCAATATATTGTTCATCCTTACATTTGCTTTAAAGAAAATAACATGTGATACATGCGATTATGCTAAACACAAACTGCCTTTCCACATAATAATAGTCGTTCTGAACACATATTTGACATGATTCATGTTGACATCTGGGACCTTGTGTTGTTTCATCTATTTATGGGCATAAACTTTTTCGTAACAGCTGTAGATGATTTATCTTGCTATACATGTGTTGGATCAAGCGCTTACTACTAGGTCAAAAGCTATAGTCATTAGTCAGGACGCAACTCTCTCTACTTAAGTGCGTAGCAGCCCAAGCACCACAGTTTGATTGTGACTCGACCACTTGACCTCCTCCATGGGACAATTGATACAACCCACAACAACATATATATTTCTTATGAAAATAAAAGCTGAAACTAGGGAAGCTATATCTAGTTTTATAAATCTTATACAAAATCAATTTAACGTTAGAGTTAAAATAATACGGTCTAATAATGGAAGTGAATTTCCATACAAAGATTTATATAATAGATTGAGTATCATTCATCAAACTAGTTGCATAGATACACTATGACAAAACTTTGTAGTGGAAAGGAAGCATAAACACATTTTTAATGTTACTAGAAGTTTGATTTTCCAATCCAACATACCAGAATCTTGTTGGTCTGTTGTTGTGATCCATGATGTGCATCTGATAAATAAAGTTCTTGCTATTTTAAGGAGAAAATCTCTTTATGAAGTATTTTACAATAAATTACCTAAATTATGTTATCTAAGAGTTTTTGGTTATTTGTGTTTTGCTTGCACCATTGAAAGAAACATATCAAAGCTTGATCAAAGAGTAAAAACAAATGTGTCTTCCTTGGATACAAAAGTGGCACCAAAGGTTATATAGGTTTGGATATCAACAATAGAGAGATATTGGTTACGAGGAATATTAAATTTTATGAAAATACTTTTTCATATGTAACAAATGATGATTCTAATACAGAATAAATTTTAACTGAAAACAATTTTAATTTTTTACTTAAGCCAATTTCAAATAAAATTATCAATGAAAAACACTGTGACATAATTGATAATAACCAGAATTTTCAAACTGTACGCTCGACTAGAAATATGAAAAAGCACTTGATCTTTCTGAAAGATTACCACATTAATAACTCTACTAGGTAAATTGTTGATTCTGAACACATTGTTTATTGTATCTCATTACACCTTAGCCATTTCTTCCAATGAAGAAGCAAAGTCTTACAGTGAAGCTGCCAAGATACCCGAGTGGTAAGAAGTTATGCAAAAAGAAATTGAAGCTCTAAAACAAAACCACTTGGATTATGATAGATCTACCACAAGGAAAAAAAAATTGGATGTAAATGGATTTTTAGAATAAAATATAAGACTGATGGAAAGATAGAAAGGCATAAAGCAAGACTTGTTGCAAAGGGTTATATCCAACTTGAATGCATAGATGAACATGGATACATTTTCTTCTGTTGCAAAGCTTACAATAGTGAGGTTACTTCTTGCATTAGCTTATATTCATGGCTGACATTTACAACAATTAGATGTGAATAATGTTTTTTTACATGGAGATTTAAATGAAGAAGTTTATATGCTTCCACCACCTGTCGCCTAACACACTTTGAAAATTACAAAATACTATAACATAACAAAACTATTTGGTTTATTTCTTCATTTTATGTTTCTTCTCTAATTGAACTTGCACTTCATCCTGAAAAAAAGATAAAAACAAAAAATATCAACAAACTCAGTATGTGATCTTCTTCCAATTTATAAAAGTTTATATCAACATTGAGAGAGTGAGATAGGGGATGAGTTGTGGATTTGAGAGAGTGAGGTAGGGGATGAGTCGCGGGATTGAAAGAGTGAGGTAGGGTAGAGGATGGAAGATTTGGCAACGGGAAGTCTAATTAATTTTAGTTTTAATACCTTTAATCTTTTGTTTGTACAAGTCGGAACCCTAATTTTTTCTACAAGCGGAAAACCTACTATTTTACCTTTTATCTTTTGGTTCTATGAGGGTGAGTAATAGGCTACATTCAAAACATGTGATTTATTAAATTTCTAAACATAAATAAAATATTAAATTTAAAAAAAAAACAAAAAGTATCAAATTTAAATAAAATAAAATAAGGTTTTAAAAATAATAAAAATATTAAATTTTGAAAAAATAAAATACAAAACAACTTTAATAATACAAAACTATAAAAAAATAAAAAATTTCAAAAAGTAAAAAATATAAAATATTTTTTAAAAATAATAAAAATATAAAATTTTCAGAAAAATAATAATAAATACCAACAATCATAATAAACTATTTTTAAATTAGAACTACGTCAATCATGATTTTCCATCCTGCATGAAAATACATAGGACCAAGGTCAGTCCTTGTCGGGTCAAAAAATAAAAAATATTTTCTTTGTTTATTCTTTGTCTATTTATTCTTGTTTGCATTCTTTGTAAATATATATTTGTTTATTTCTTATTTGTTGTAATTACATCTGTATTGTTATCATTTTTAGGAAAAATAACATTTTGTAAAATCACACTCATTTTTGCTTTAATTACCGTCTTAGGACAGGTGTTGTAGGGGTGCTAATATCTTCCCCACACGTAACCAACTCCCATTGCTAGACATTTCATTTTTGGTTTTTCTATAGTTTCCCATAATAAACTATGATGACGACTCCAATCTCTATCCAAATATTTTTTATCGTCCGTCATGATTCTGGTTGCGACATGAACAAATAGTTATAACATATAGAATGATAAATTCACATTTTTTTGTACTACTACAACATAGATAGAGAGAAAATCCTCAAGGAACCTCAATGTCTGGACGATATTATGAGAGATAATTGGACTCTCTTGCATGAGACAATGGCCGAAGGTATGGATAAACGAGTACCAATATGGCTGAGTTGATCAATTTTGTGTTGAAGAAAATAATAAACCTTTTAATATTTTCCATGGTGATTAGCAACATAAACTCTTTGTGCCAAATTCTTCATGAAAGAGGTAGAGAAGGGGAAGTCATGACAATTGTCAAACATGTGTAGTCCAAAGTTGCAGCAAAAACATTGCAAGATGCACAATCAAAGACAAACACTCATATAGTGATTTCCTTTGACAGGATGAGCACTAGATTTTTGGTATGAGTAACACAAAATTCATGAGAAGTATGACCACCAGGCTTATTTGCAATCTGCTTAGACGAATTATGGTTTGAGTGTGGGTTCTTCCAAAAACTACACCTACCATACTCCCATATGTTTGTTGCATGCAAACATGCACACCACAATTTTGCTATATACATCTCACCTATGTACATATTGAAGCAAGTCTTTCATCTCTACAAAATCCTATTTGGTGAACTCAAAAATGAAGACCACTAATGTGCTTACATTGGTTACATATTATGTCACTTCCAATCATTGATTATATTTCATTTAACACCAAGTATTTAATGTACAATTAACTAATATTTAATGAATGCATGTTTGTCATTTATTTTCTTCTTTATATTCAACATATACTACATCATTTCAGTAATTAACAGAAAATTTCAACTAACAATACTAACAACTTCTAAAAATAATTTACAAAAGTCATTAATGCTACACCGGATAGCACAACCATTCATTACTCAAACAAAGTGTAGGAAAACTGATATACCAAATCTGCACATGTCTCCATAATGTATTATTATTAGGACACAATGGTCAATCTTGTGCACCACCACATCAGTCCCCACAGTGGCTTTTCATGATCTCACACACCAAAATAATGTCCATTGTGGAATCAGTCATCCATAATTGTTTTTTCTCAGGCGACATGGGACAATAATGTACATCATCATACCACTCTTCCATAATTGTTTTTCCTAATGTCACCTAACACAATAATGTGCACTGTCAAATCACTCATCCATAATTTCTTTTCCACACAATAATGTGCACATGTCAAAATCTCACTAACATAGATACACCAACATCATTTTCTCATGTAATATGCTCACGATAACACTCATAATAAATTTATCATCCAATACACACAGATCATTTGACACGTCAAAAACAACCATCTTTATTATATCTCAATCATTCTCTAGCTATAAATTCAAGCATATATTACACACCACTTTCAAACCATTCTGCTAATACATAACCACGAAATACATAAACAAATTCTTCCTTCTTTCTAAAACTTTTGCTATACATCTTCTAATCTTTTAATAGACCATTTTTACATAACAGATAGTTATGAATTAATTTTATTTTTAATTTGTTTAAATAATTAAATTAATATTTATTGTTTTAAAAAAATACACCAACATTTTTTTTTATTTTTCTAATATTTATTTTAATACTTTTTAAACTAAATATACAAAATTTAATTTCAAATCGCATTATAATTTATTCTCCCCAGTTCAATTTTATTATAAAATATTCATAACCAAAATTATTATAATTTATTCTCCCCAATTCAAATTTAATATAAAAATACATAAAAAAATATAATTTACTCTTTCCCTTATAATTAATTATTTCAAAATACCTATAAAATATTTCGTTTCATTAACTTTTCTTTTTTATTATTCTTTCAAAAATTTAATTCAATTATTTTATATTATTAATTCATTTTCATTTTAACCTAATTAATAATCATAACTGTAATTTCGTATAAATTTAAAAAAAATTATTTTATCGCTTACATAATTTTTTATTTTCTTCCCTGTCTCGTGCAAATTACCAAAAAACCTTTCCAATATTTAATTTAAACTTTAATAATTTTATTTTATTATAAAACATTTTTTTTTACTTTTTCCTAAGTTTAAATATAAAAATTACAACATATATTTTATTCATTTTATATTTTTAAAATCCTTTCAAATTTTTAATTCACCAATAACAATAAATATTCACAATTTTTTTTTATTTTCTTCTATTTTAATATTTTAAAAAATTTAATATTCTACACAAAAAAATTATATTTTGAGTTACATAATTTTGTATATTTTAGAAAAAATTTAAAATATTTCAATTCTTTACATGACCAAAATTTCAAAATATTTTAATTTTTTTGCTCCCCATTCTTATCTTCTGTATTTAATATTTGTTTATTCACAAAAGTATATTTATAATTTTTTTTTCTTCTCTTTCTTCTTTTCCACTCAACCCTTAAAAAAAAAAAAAAACACTTCAAG
>Ga0099825_1010559_pt1 | contig 10087 bp, 9 predicted proteins | sample SiratroredBW_FD_76838 | JGI IMG/M metagenome (GOLD analysis project Ga0099825, IMG submission 76838) | Root nodule microbial communities of legume samples collected from California, USA - Siratro red BW | ecosystem: Host-associated > Plants > Roots > Nodule | place: USA: California | collected... | reverse complement strand
GAGGCGGAGAGGAAAGTGGCGGTGAAAGCATGGCTCTCGGTTGTGGCTATTTGAGCAGCTCACGGTGGTTGTGATAGTGGTGATGTAGTTTGGTGAAGGCGCGAAAGACTATGACGGAGAGAAGAGCCACCGCGGCGGTGGCTCGTCAGAAGTGTAGGAAATGTGATGGTTATAGGAACAACAATGCTTTTGAGATTCGGCAGAAGCAAGGTGGCACAACACCCACCTCTTCCTCATTATACTCTTTTTCTATTCTTTACTTTAATTTCTAAATCTGATTTCCCTTCTTTTTTTTTACAGGTTTGAAGATTATGAAGCAATTTGGAGTTTACCCGCAAACGTGGCTTAGCTCTCATAAGATCAATAAACATATAAGATTGAGGCAGAGACAGTGCTGCAGAATTATGCCAAAGCAACAGTGGTTCCCGAATTTGGCATTATAGAAACAAAGCAAAAAAAAAATGGTATAGTCATAATTTCATTCTCTATAACTAAATTTTATTCTCTATACCTAATTACATTTCTAAAATGTTCTTGTTTTAAGAAGCTAATTGAATCTTTTGTTATCATGTATTGAATTCAAAATTATCATTAGATGACGGTATCGAGCAAAGCGTATAAAAAATGAACATATAAAGCACAAAAGAAAAGCCACATCAAAGGAAACCAGAACAAGAACAGATTCTCATCAAAATCTACATACCTCTTGAAATCTAATTCTCTGTGTTTGTAATTTTCTACAGACTGGTTAGCTTCTTTGTATTGTTACTGTAAATTCAACTCCGCCTTAGTTCTTTCTTCCATTCATCAATCAGTTCTACTCTCTGTTTTTTTATGTTGTGCCTCTGTCTCCCCCTTATTATGTAAATTGGTTTCCCCTTTTATAAAAAATTTGACGATTCCCTTCTCCTTCCGCTCACGCACCTCATGCTTACCATTTTGTTACAATTTTGTTACAACGTAATCATCACTTTTTCAAATCTTTCCTATGCTTAAAAAACGTTGCCCATGCCAGCATGAAAATGACCATCCTCATTCCATGCCTGCTTCAAAACGTTGCCTGCCACCTTTTTCTTTTAATTAAATTTTATTATTTTTTTTAATATTCCAATTATCAATTAATTAATTTTTATTTTATTCATATTTTTAATTTTAATCTTAATTAATTTTTAACTGAATTAAAAGAAAATTAACAAAAAATTTTATCTTCATCAGGACAAAATCCAGTGTTAGTCGAATTTTGATGACTTTTCCGAGTCCGGACGCAACCGGAACAGGCCTGGAGTAGGCGTAGTTAAAAATCGGGCTCGAATGACTCTGTTTGCACCCGGAACATACCCACAATGTGTGGGGTGCAGTTCCTATCAGTTCTTGTTAGTACAGACAAAAAATGTTTCAGTCGAATTTTAACAACTTTTGCTGGAATGGAAAGCAACAGAGCAAGAAAAGTTAAAAATCAGGCACAGATGACTCGGTTTTGCACCCGAAACATACCCACACTGTTTGAGATGAAGTTCTTATCGTTTCCCCTCAGTATGGGTGAAACATGTTTCTGGTGAATTTTGATGACTTTTCCATGTCCAGACACCACCCCAGAATAGGCCTAGAGGAGGCAAAGTTGAAAATCGAGCCTGGATAACTCCCTTTTGCATCTGAAACATACCCACAATGTTTGGGGTACAGTTCTTATCGACTTCCATCAGTACGGCTGAAAAATGTCTTAGTCGAATTATGATGACTTTTCCGGGTCCAGACACCAACGAAACAAGCCTGGAGCAGGCGAAGTTGAAAATTGGGCCCGGATGACTCCATTTTGCACCCGAAGCATACCCACAATGTGTGCGGTGCAATTATTATGGTTTCCCGTCAATATGAGTGAAAAATATTTTAGTCGAACTTGAATAAGCTTTCTGAATCCGAACACCTTCGGAACAGACCTGGCAGGCAAAGTTGAAAACCGGGCCCGGATTACTCCGTTTTTCTCCCAAAACATACCACAATGTTTGGGGTTCAGTTCTTATCGTTTCTCGTTAGTACAATTGAAAAATATTTCGTTCAAATTTTGACTTCTTTTCTGTGCGCGGAAAGCAGCAGAGTAGGAAAAGTTGAAAACCGGACACAAATGAGTCGATTTTTCACCCAAAACATACCCACAATGTTTTGGGGTGCAGTTCTTATAGTTTCCCGTGAGTACGGCTGGAAAAAGTTTCAGTCGAATGTTGATGACTTTTTCGGGTCTGTACAAGACCAGAATAGGCTTGAAACAGGCGAAGTTCAAAATTGGGCCCGTATCACTCCATTTTGCACCCGAAACATACCCATAATGTTTGGGGTGCTGTTTTTATCATTTTCTTTTAGTACGTTTGAAAATTGTTTTGGTCGAATTTTGACGACTTTTCCGGGCATGAAAAACACTAGAGTAGGAAAAGTTGAAAGCTGGGCATAGTTGCATCGGTCTTGCACCCGAAACATACCCCACACTGGTTTGGATGCAGTTCTTATCTTTTTCGTCAGTACGGTTGAAGAATGTTTCAGTCAAATTTTGATGACCTTTCCGGGTCAGGACACCACCGGAACAGGCCTAGAGCAGGCGAAGTTTAGAACTGGTGTCGGATGACTCCATTTTGCACCCAAAACATACCCACAATGTTTGGGTTGAGTTCTTATCGTTTCCTGTCAATACGGCTAAAAAATATTTCGATTGAATTTTAATGAGTTTTCCGAGTCCGGACACCACCAGAATAGGCCTCGAGCAGGCGAAGTCGAGAACCAACCCCGGACGACTCCATTTTGCACCCAAACATACCCACAATGTTTGGGGTGAGGTCTTATCGTTTCCCTTCAACACGACTGAAAAATATTTTGGTCGAATTTTAACAAATTTTGCGGGTCCGGAAAGCACCACAGGAGGAAAACTTGAAAATCACTCACAAATGACTCAGTTTTGCACCCGAAACATACCCACATAGCTTGAGATAAAGTTCTTATCGTTTCCCATCAATACGGGTGAAACATGTTTTCGACGAATTTTGATGACTTTTCCATGTCCGGATACCCACAATGTTTTGCAGTGCAGTTCTTATAGTTTCCCGTGAGTACGGCTGAAAAATGTTTCAGTCGAATGTTGATGACTTTTCTGAGTCTGTACAAGACCGGAATAGGCCTGAAATAGGCGAAGTTCAAAATTGGGCCCGTATCATTCCATTTTGCACCGAAACATACCCACAATGTTTGGGGTGTTGTTTTTATTATTTTCTTTTAGTACGTTTGAAAATTGTTTTGGTCGAATTTTGACGACTTTTCTGGGCCTGAAAAGCACTAGACTAGGAAAAGTTGAAATCTGGACACAGTTGCATTGGTCTTGCACCCGAAACATACCCCCACACTATTTTGGATGCAGTTCTTATCGCTTTTCGTCAGTAAGGCTGAAGAATGTTTCGGTCAAATTTTGATGACCTTACCGGGTCGGGACACCACCGGAACAGGCCTGGAGCAGGTGAAGTTGAGAACAGGTCTCGGACGACTCCATTTTGCACCCAAAACATACCCACAATGTTTGGGTTGAGTTCTTATCGTTTCCCGCCAATACGGCTGAAAAATATTTTGGTCGAATTTTAACGACTTTTCCAAGTCCGGACACCACCGGAATAGGCCTCGAGCAGGCGAAGTCGAGAACCTACCCCGGATGACTCCATTTTGCACCCAAACATACCCGCAATGTTTGGGGTGAGTTCTTACCGTTTCCCTTCAACACGACTGAAAAATATTTCGGTCGAATTTTAACGAATTTTGCGGGTCCGGAAAGCACCACAGGAGGAAAAGCTGAAAATCCATTTTGCGAAGTTGAAAAGCAATCCCGGATGACTCCATTTTGCATCTGAAACATACCCACAATGTTTGGGGTGCACTTCTTATCGGTTCCCAACAGTACGGCTGAAAAATGTTTCAGTCAAATTTTGACGACGTTTCAAGGCCTGGAAAGCAGCAAAGCCGGAAAGGTTGAAAATCGGGAACAAATGAGTCGGTTTTGCACCCGAAACATACCCACACCGTTTGGGGTGCAGTTCTTATCGTTTCCCGTCAGTACGGCTAAAGAATGTTTCAGTCGAATTTTGATGACTTTTCCGAGTCCGGATGCCACCGGAACAGGTCTGGACTAGGCGTAGTAGAAAATCGGGCTCGAATGACTCCGTTTTGCACCAGGAACATTCCCACAATGTGTGGGTGCAGTTCCTATCAGTTCTTGATAGTACGGATTTCAGTCGAATTTTAACGACTTTTGCAGGAATGGAAAGCAACAGAGCAGGAAAAGTTGAAATCGGGCACAGATGACTCGATTTTGCACCCGAAACATACCCATAATGTTTGAGATGAAGTTCTAATTGTTTTCCCTCAGTATGGATGAAACATGTTTCCGGTGAATTTTGATGACTTTTCCATGTCCAGACACCACCCCAGAACAGGCCTAGAGTAGGCAAAGTCGAAAATCGAGCCCGAATGACTCCATTTTGCATCTGAAACATACCCACAGTGTTTGGGGTACAGTTCTTATCGACTCCCGTCAGTACGGCTGAAAAATGTTTCAGTCAAATTTTGATGACTTTTCCGGGTCCAGACACCAACGGAACAAGCCTGGAGTAGGCAAATTTGAAAATTGGGCCCGAATGACTCCATTTTGCACCCGAAATATACCCACAATGTGTGCGGTGCAATTATTATGGTTTCTCGTCAATATGAGTGACTGATCGTTTCCCATTATTACAGCTGAAAATATTTTGGTCGAATTTTGACGACTTTTTCGAGTCCAGAAACGACCAAAGCAGGATAACTTGAAAACAAGGCACTCGGTTTTGTACCCGAAACATACCCACAATGTTTAGGGTCCAGTTGTTATTGTTTGCTGTCAGTGCAGCTGAAAAGTATTTCGGTCGAATTTTGACGGCTTTTCCTGGCCTGGAAACAACCAGAGCAGGAAAACTTGAAAACTGGCAGAGATGACTCAGTTTTGTACTCGAAAAATACCTTCACTGTTTACAGTGCAATTCCTATCGTTTCCCGTCAGTATGGCTGAAAAATATTTCGGTCAAATTTTGACTACTTTTCCGAGTCCGGAAACCACCAGAGAAGGACAAGTTGAAAACCAGGCACACATTACTCAGTTTTGCACCTGAACATAGCCACAATGTTTGGGATGCAGTTCATATTGTTTGCTGTTAGTATAGTCGAAAAATATTTCAGTCGAATTTTGACGTGTTTTCCTGACCCAGAAACAACCAGAGCAGGAAAAGTTGAAAATCGGACACAGATGATTCAGTTTTGCACCCAAACACTACCCCCACTGTTTGGGGTGCAGTTCGCATCGTTTCTCGTCACTACGACTAAAAAATGCTTCAGTTGAATTTTGATGAGTTTTCCGGGTCCGGACACCACCGGAACAAGCCTAGAGCTGGCAAAGTTGTAAATCGGGCCCGGATGACTCAGTTTTGCACGCGAAAGAAACCAATGTGTTTGGGGTGCAGTTCTGATCGTTTCCCATTAGTATAGCTGAAAAATATTTCGGTCGAATTTTGACGTGTTTTCCTGACCCAGAAACAACCAGAAAAGTAAAAGTTGAAAATCAGACACAGATGATTCAGTTTTGCACCCAAAAAATACCCACACTGTTTGCGGTGCAGTTCTTATCGTTTCTCGCCAGTACGACTAAAACACCTTTCAGTCGAATTTTGATGAGTTTTCCGGGCCCGGACATCGCCGGAATAGGCCTAGAGCAGGCGCAGTTGGAAAACGGGCCCGGATGACTTAGTTTTGCACGCGAGACAAACGAATTTGTTTGGAGTACAGTTCTGATCGTTTTCCATTAGTACAGCTGAAAAATATTTTGGTCAAATTTTGACTACTTTTTCGAGTCCGGAAACGACCAAAGCAGGACAACTTGAAAACAAGGCACTCGGTTTTGTACCCGAAAGATACCCACAATGTTTAGGGTGTTGTTGTTATTGTTTGGTGTCAGTGCAGCTGAAAAGTATTTCGGTCGAGTTTTGACGGCTTTTCCTGGCTTGGAAACAACTGGAGCAAGAAAAGTTGAAAATCGGACACAGATGATTCGGTTTTGCACCCAAACAATACCCACACTGTTTGGGGTGCAGTTCTTATTGTTTCTCGTTAGTACGACTAAAAAATGCTTCAGTCGAATTTTGATGAGTTTTCCGGGTCCGGACACCACCGGAACAAGCCTAGAGCAGGCGAAATTTTAAATCGGGCCCGGATGACTCAGTTTTGCACGCGAAACAAACCAATTTGTTTGGGGTGCAGTTCTGATCGTTTCCCATTAGTACAGCTGAAAAATATTTCCGTCGAATTTTGACGACTTTTTCGAGTTCGGAAACGACCAAAGGAGGACAAATTGAAAACAAGGCATTCGGTTCTGCATCCGAAACATACCCACAATGTTTAGGGTGCAGTTCTTATTATTTGCTGTCAGTGCTGCAGAAAAATATTTCGGGCGAATTTTCAGGGGTTTTCCTTTATCGGAAACGACAAGAGCAAGACAAGTTGAAAACAAGGTACAGATGACTCGGTTTTGCATCCGAAACATACCCATAATGTTTGTGGAGCAGTTCTTGTTGTTTGCTGTCAGTACAGGTGAAAAGTATTTCGATCGAATTTTAACGGCTTTTCCTAGCCCAAAAACAACCAAAGTAGGAAAACTTGAAAATTGGGCAGAGATGACTCAGTTTTGTACCCGAAAAATACCCACACAGTTTGCGGTGCAGTTCTTATCGTTTCTCGTCAGTACGACTGAAGAACGTTTAAATCAAATTTTGATGAGTTTCCTGTGTCCATACACCACCAGAACAGGCCTAAAGCAGGGGAAGTTTGAAATGGGGCCCGAATGACTCAGTTTTGCACGCGAAACAAACCAATTTGTTTGGGGTGCAACTTTTATCGTTTCGCATTAGTACGGCTGAAAAATATTTCGGTCGAATTTTGAGGACTTTTTCGACTCCGGAAACGACCAAAAGCAGGACAACTTGAAAACAAGGCACTCGGTTTTGTACCCGAAACATACCCAAAATGGTTGGGGTGCAGTTTTAATTGTTTATTGTCAGTGCAGCTGAAAATATATTTCGGTAGAATTTTGAGGGCTTTTCCTCTCCCGGAAACGACCAGAGCAAGACAAGTTGAAAACAAGGCACAGATGACTCGGTTTTGCACACAAACATACCCACAATGTTTGGGATGCAGTTCTAATTGTTTGCTGTTAGTACACCCGAAAAATATTTCGGTCGAATTTTGACGTGTTTTCCTGACCCGGAAACAACCAGAGCAGGGAAAGTTGAAAATCGGACACAGATGATTCATGTTTGCACCCAAAAAATACCCACACTTTTTGGGGTGCAGTTCTTATTGTTTCTCGTTAGTACGACTCAAAAATGCTTCAGTCGAATTTTGATGAGTTTTCTGGGTCCGGACACCACCAGAACAAGCCTAGAGCAGGCGAAGTTGGAAACGGGGCCCGAAGGACTCAGTTTTGCACGCTACACAAACCAATTTGTTTGGGGTCCAGTTCTTATCGTTTCCCATTGGTACGGCTGAAAAATATTTCGGTCGAATTTTGATGACCTTTTTGAGTCCGGAAGCAACCAAAGCAGGACTAGTTGAAAACAAGGCACTGGGTTTTGCACCCGAAACATACCCACAATGTTTGGGGTGCAGTTCTTATCGTTTCCCGTCATTGCAGCTGAAAAATATTTCGGTCAAATTTTGAGGGCTTTTCGAGGTCCGGAAACCACGAGAGCAGGATAAGATGAAAACCAGGCACAGATGACTCGGTTTTGCACCCGAACATACCCATAATGTTTGGGGTGCAGTTCGTATTGTTTGTTGTCAGTACAGCTGAAAAATATTTCAGTCAAATTTTGGCAGGTTTTGCTGACTCGGAAACAACCGGAGCAAGAAAAGTTGAAAATCGGGCACAGATGATTCAGCTTTGTACCCAAAAAAACCCACACTGTTTGGGGTGCAGTTGTTATTGTTTCGCATCAATACGACTGAAGAATGTTTTAGACGAATTTTGATGAGTTTGCCGAGTCCCGACACCACCGGAACACGCCTAGAGCAGGCGAAATTGGAAACCGAGCCCGGATGACTCAGTTTTACACGCAAAACATACCTACAATGCTTGGGGTGCAGTTCTCATCATTTCCCGTCAATACGGCTGAAAAGTATTTCGGTCCAATTATGACGAAACCACCGGAGCAACACAAGTTGAAAACTTGGCAAAGATGACTCGGTGTTTGCATTCGAAACATACCCACAATGTTTGGGGTGCAGTTTTTATTGTTTGTTGTCGGTACAGTTGAAATATATTTCGGTTAAATTTTGATGTGTTTCCTGACCCGGAAACAGCCAGACTAAGAAAAGTTGAAAATCGGGCACAGATGATTCAACTTTGCACTCAAAAAATACCCACATTGTTTGGGGTATAGTTCTTATCGTTTCTCGTTAGTACGACTGAAGAATGTTTCAGTCAAATTTTGATAAGTTTTCTGGGTCCAAACACGACCAGAACAGGCTTAGAGCAAGCGAAGTTGTAAAATGCGCTCGGATGACTCAGTTTTGCACCCAAAACATACCCACAATGTTTGGCGTGAAGTTCTTATAGTATCCCGTCAGTACGACTGAAAAATATTTTGGTCGAATTTTGACGACTTTTTTGGGTCCGGAAACCACCAGAGCAGCAAAAAGTTAAAACCCAGCACCGGAACATACCCACAATGTTTGGAGTTCAGTTCTTATTGTTTGTTGTCAGTACAACTGAAAAATATTTCTGCCAAGTTTTGACGGCTTTTCTTATCCCCAAACCCACTAGAGCAGGAAAAGTTGAAAACGGGGCAAATTACTCATTTTTGCACCCAAAAATTACCCACATTTTTGGGGTGCAGTTCTTATTGTTTCTCGTCAATACGACTGAAGAATGTTTCAATCGAATTTTGATGAGTTTTCTGGGTCCGGACACCACCGGAACTGGCCTAGAGCAGGCGAAATTGGAAACTGAGCCCGGATGACTCAGTTTTGCATGCGAAACATACGCATTTGTTTGGGGTACAGTTTTTATCGTTTCGCATTAGTACTGCTGAAACATATTTCGGTCGAATTTTGATGACTTTTTCCGGTCTGGAAAACAGCAGAGCATGACAAGTTGAAAACCATGCATAGATGACTCGGTTTTGCACCCGAAAGATACCCACAGTATTTAGGGTGCACTTGTTATCGTTTCCCGTAAGTACAGCAGAAAAATGTTTCAGCAGAATTTTGATGACTTTTTCGGCACCGCACACCACCGAAATACGCCTCTAGCTGGCGAACTTCAAAACCGGACCAGGATGACTCCATTTTGCACCCAAAACATACCCACAATGTTTTGGGTGAAGTTCTAATTGTTTCCCTTCAGTATTACAAACGAATGTTTCAGTCGAATTTTGATGCCTTTTCTGGTTCCGAATACCACCAGAACAGGCTTAGAGCAGGCCAAGTTGGAAACGGGGCTCGGATGACTCAGTTTTGCACCCAAGACATACCCACAATGTTTAGGGTGCAGTTCTTATCATATCCCGGCTGAAAAATATTTCGGTCGAATTTTTTCGAAACCACCAGAGCAAGACAAGTTGAAAATTAGGCAAAGATGACTCGATTTTTGCACCCGAAACACACCCACAATGTTTGGGGTGCAGTTTTTATTGTTTTCTTATGAGTACAGCTAAAAAATATTTCGGTCGAAGTTTGATGGCTTTTCCTGTCCCGAAATCAACCAGAGTAGGAGAAATTGAAAACCCAGCACAGATTACTTGGTTTTGCACCCAAAACATACCCACAATGTTTTGGGTGAAGTTCTTATTGTTTCCCGTTGGTACGGCTGAAATATATTTCGGTCAAGTGTTGACGAATTTCCCGGGTCTGGAAACCACGAGAGCAAGACAAGTTGAAAACTAGGCAACGATGACTCGATTTTGCAACCGAAACATACCCACAATGTGTGGGGTGCAGTTCTTATTGTTTGTTGTCAGTACAGCTAAAAAATATTTCG
>Ga0099825_1010555_pt1 | contig 10094 bp, 3 predicted proteins | sample SiratroredBW_FD_76838 | JGI IMG/M metagenome (GOLD analysis project Ga0099825, IMG submission 76838) | Root nodule microbial communities of legume samples collected from California, USA - Siratro red BW | ecosystem: Host-associated > Plants > Roots > Nodule | place: USA: California | collected... | reverse complement strand
ATTATCCTGCATTTTCAGATGGGAAATGACAAAAGCAACCCTTTACAAAAAGACAAACATGAACCACGTAAGCAGAAAAGAAGTTGGCTTTCTCTTTCTTTGCCACGCGGGATGACAATGCCATGTCGGAGTGTCAAATGGAGGTAAGAGAAAAAGGAGTGTCAAACTATCATTTTCTTAAAAAATATAGCCCCACTCGCATAAAAATTTGAGATTGGAAACCACTCAAAAGAAATTGCCACGTGAATATGAATGCATGCAAACTTGAAATTCCCACATCAACATGAATGAGCAGGCGAAGGTAAGAGGCAAATAAATGTGAGATCCCACTATTTAACACTATTTCTCTTTTCCATGACAGAGCCTATTTCACCCAAAGTGTGATAAGAAGAATTCAAACTCCTTCCCTGTACTCTGTGCTTGTGCGCAGAGAGCATCTATAAGGTGGCGCTAGAGGTGCTTGTGAGGCATCATGGTGGTGGCGTTATGGAGGTGCATGGGGTCATGATGATGAAGTTTGATGGTTGTAGTTTGGTGGCCTAATGGTGCAGGGAGATGGCAGCGTAGTGTTATGCTAAGGTTGTGGTAATGAGTTTGCTCGTTGGGGTGTTTCTCATAGTGGCAGTGAAGAAATCTGTGATCTTGGAGGGCTCTCGGGGTATAATGGAGGCATGGTTGTGTTGCCCTGGGCGTTGTGGTGTGATGATAATTGAGTTTGGTGGTGCTCTTGAGGAAAATGGAAAGGGGCATGTGGGTGTCGTTCATGGATAGGGCGCTGCTGATGCGGACGATGGGGTTGTTTGGGACGTTGTGGAGGAGGAGGAGGTGAGGGAGTTAAGGTGGTTTTATTGGTGCAGATGGCAAGGTAGAGGATAGAGTTGGCTTGGTCAGGGAAAGTGGTAGCAAGGAGGGAGCGAATGACAATGACGGTGAGCGTGATGGGAGGCACATGGCAAAGGAGGTGGGAACATCACGGTGTTGTGTTATGTTGAGAGAGGATTGAGGTGATTGTGTAGTGATAACAGCATGAGTGTGTGAATAGATGAGTGATGGTGTATGCATGAGTAAAATGCAGTAAAAAAAAATCTCTGCTTTATCTTTTAGTTTTTTAATTTATGAACACAATGAAAATGCAATAGAAAAAAAAAAGAAGTTACCTGAACCCGAATCTATTCCTCGTTCGCCCTTTCACAAGCTTATTTCTCTCTTATATTCTTTTTTTTTGGTGCATTTTCTGTGCTCTTTTCTTCGGTGTTTTCAGTCCTTTTTAAGTTATTATTAATTTAAGAGTAATGTTATTTTGACACCGTTGCATTTTTACCCCCATTTGACACTAAGGTACTTTGGTCATTAAATCTTACGTGACACGGACATTTTGGGTAGCAGTGTTTTGAAAACGAAAAGCCATTTGCGCGTCTCTCTCTCACTCTTTCACTCTCTTCGTCTCTCTGCGCACTCTTTCACTCTCTCTGCACTCTCACTCTCTCTGCTCTCTCCCTCTCTCTTCATCCACTCACTCTCTGGCTCTCTTGCCCTTTCTTCATCTGTACACGCTAGAGCTCTCTTCACCACCTCACTCTCCAGGTTTGTCTTCATCTCGGCGCTCTTCGTCCACCTCTAGGGTTCGTCAGCATAAGGTGGGTTTTTTATGTCCGAAAAGTGTGTAAAGGTTGCTATTTTAATTGATTTTTCATACAAAAGGATGTTTTTTTCGTTTATCGAATGATTTCCGTGTAAAGTTTGGTTTTTATGTGGTTTTTGATGAAAAATGAAGTCTTTTTGGTCGTTTAACAATTCTATTCTTGTAAGTGAAGGACACAATAACTTAACATGCCTAAAAGGGTCGCATTACAGTTGGTCGCCATAACGTTAACTAAGGTGTCCACTCGTTAAAGCATGGGTAACCACTCATTTGATTAAGTCAAGAGATGTTATTTATGCACATATATGTGTCAATTTAGAATATTTTATTAATAAAAGGGTCATCCAAGCAATTCACAACGATGTAAGTGAAGGACACAATAACTTAACATGCCAAAAATGGTTGCATTACAGTTGGTCGCCATAACGTTAACTAAGGTGTCTACTCGCTAAAGCATGGGTAACCACTCATTTGATTAAGTCCAAAGATGTTATTTATGCACATATCTCGGTCAATTTAGAATATTTTATTACATAAAAGGGTCATCCAAGCAAATCACAACATTGTAAATGAAGGACACAATAACTTAACATACCAAAAAGGGTCGCATTATAGTTGGTCGCCATAACGTTAACTGCGGTGTCCACCCCTTAAAGCATGGGTAACCACTCATTTGATTAAGTCGAGAGATGTTATTTCTACACATATCTGTGTCCATTTAGAATATTTTACTACATAAAAGAGTCATCCAAGCAATTCACAACATTGTAAGTGAATGACACAATAACTTAACATGCCAAAAGGGTCACATTACAGTTGCTCGGCACAACGTTAACTGAGGTGCCCACTCGTTAAAGCTTGGGTAACCACTCATTTGTTTAAGTCCAGAGATGTTATTTATGCACATATCTGTGTCAATTTAGAATATTTTATTATATATAAGGGTCATCCAAGTAGTTCATAATGTTGTAAGTGAAAGACACAATAACTTAACATGTCAAAAAGGGTCGCATTACAGTTGGTCGCCATAACGTTAACTAAGGTGACAACTTCTTAAAGCATGGGTAACCACTCATTTGATTAAGTCTAGAGATGTTATTTATGCACATATCTCTATCAATTTAGAATATTTTATTACATAAAAGGGTCATCCAAGCAATTCACAACGTTGTAAGTGAATGACACAATAACTTAACATGCCAAAAAGTGTCGCATTATAGTTGGTCACCACAACGTTCACTGAGGTGTCTACTCGTTAAAGCATCGGTAACCACTCATTGGATTAAGTTAAGAGATGTTATTTATGCACATATCTGTGTCAATTTGGAATATTTTATTACATAAAAGGGTCATCCAAGCAATTCACAGCGTTGTAAGTGAAGGACACAATAACTTAACATCCCGAAAAGGGTTGCATTACAGTTGGTCGCCATAACATTAATTGAGGTGTCCACTCGTTAAAGCTTGGGTAACCACCCATTTGATTAAGTCCAGAGATGTTATTTATGCACATATCGATGTCAATTTAGTATATTTTATTACATAAAAGGGTCATCCAAGCAATTCACAACGTTGTAAGTGAAGGACACAATAACTTACCATGCCAAAAAAGGGTCGCATTATAGTTGGTCACCATAACATTAACTAAGGTGTCCACTCCTTAAAGCATGGGTAACCACTCATTTGATTAAGTCCAGAGATGTTATTTATGCGCATATCTGTGTCAATTTAGAATATTTTATTACATAAAAGGGTCATCCAAGCAATTCACAGCGTTGTAAGTGAAGGACACAATAACATAACATGCCAAAAAGGGTCGCATTATAGTTGGTCGTCATAACGTTAACTGAGGTGTCCACTCCTTAAAGCATGGGTAAACACTCATTTGATTAAGTCCAGATATGTTATTTATTCACATATCTCTGTCAATTTAATATATTTTATTATATAAAAGGGTCATCCAAGCAATTGACAACGTTGTAAGTGAATGACACAATAACTTAAGATGCCAAAAGGGTCACATTACATTTGGTTGCCACAACGTTAACTGAGGTGTCCCCTTGTTAAAGCTTGGGTAACGCCTCACTTTAGTACGTGCAGAGATGTTATTTATGCACATATCTGTGTAAATTTAGTATATTTTATTACATAAAAAGGTCATCGAAGCAATTCATAGCGTTGTAAGTGAAAGACACAATAACTTAACATGCCAAAAAGGGTCGCATTACAGTTGGTCGCCATAACGTTAACTAAGGTCACTCATTAAAACATGGGTAACCACTCATTTTATTAAGTCCAGAGATGTTATTTATGCACATATCTCTGTCAATTTAGAATATTTTATTACATAAAAAGGTCATCCAAGCAATTCATAGCGTTGTAAGTGAATGACACAATAGCTTAGCATGCTAAAAAGGGTCGCATTACAGTTGGTCGCCATAACGTTAACTGAGGTGTCCACTCGTTAAAGTATGGGTAACCACTCATTTGATTAAGTCCAGAGATGTTATTTATGCACATATCTATGTCAATTTAGAATATTTTATTACATAAAAGGGTCATCCAAGCAATTCACAGCGTTGTAAGTGAATGGCACAATAACTTAACATGCCAAAAAGGGTCGCATTACAGTTAGTCGCCATAACATTAACTGAGGTGTCTACTCGTTAAAGCATGGGTAACCACTCATTTGATTAAGTCCAGAGATGTTGGTCGTCATAACATTAACTAAGGTGTCTACTAATAAAATATTATTTTTTTCCACATAGGGAGTGTCAAATAGTAGTATTGTCACATACTAGTGTCAAAATAACATTACTCTTATTTTAAATATGTATTGAACGTGTAGATCAAGAAACAGTTTGAAGGTAATCTCAATTTCTTTAATTATTATTTTTTTTCTTGTTTTTAAGTTTTGTTGTTTTATTTTATTTTTTTATTTTTTTATTATTTTCGTTTTTTATTATTAATTGTTATTTTAATTTTTAAAAATTAATGAATAAGTCAAACCTCCTCCTTTTTTTATTATTTTTTTATTTTTAAAATAAATTCATAACTAATCAACTACATTTTATTCTTTTATTATTATTTTTTGTTTTGTAATTTTTTTTTATTCTCTCATGTCCTAAAGATTGGAAAAATGTACCACCTTAAAGATATAGTCACACATAATTGATAAATAAATATGATATTGTTATATTTTGTTTTGAAAATATTTAAAAGCTTTTCATAATTCTGTTTATTCTAAATTTAAATATTTTATAAAAAAATTATTCAAATATAACAATTATAAAAGTAAATTTTAATAATGTAATATTTATTAAAATTAAATAAGGGAACATTATATGAGAAAATATTAAAATTAAAAATGAAACAAAGTCAGATTTAAAAATTTATTATAAATATAACGTATAGTCATATACATTTTAAATACCTTCTGATCACTCAGATTAGTTTTAGGTGAAATTTTAAAATACTACGGAACCACGTCCATAAAACAAAGAAAAAAAATTATAACATAATAATTTTATATTGAGAAAATTAAAAAGAAAAATATGGCATGATGTGAATTAATTTTTAGAATTTTTCTTTGACAATTGTAATATGTATTTTTGTTTAAAAATAGACAATAAAGTTACATTATATTTTGAAATATAATATTAGTGCGAAATTAAGAGTAAAAAAATTCAAATTTCATAATAAAAGGTGCTTGATGTTGATTTTTTAAAATTAAACCACCACTGAATAAAGTATACTATATTTTTTTTAATAATGCATACTTAGTATTAGAATATGTAAAACAAGTGAGAAAGATGCAATTTTATATTGCAGAAATCAAATTGGCAAATAAGATAATAGTTGGGCCGAACGGCCCGGTAGGCCCAATGCAAACACAAACCCTAGCGAGAACGCCTTTATAAACATCACACAATTCCCTCATCTGTATCTCCGCATCGTGCACGATTCTTCTCTGTTTTGGGTTAAGTTTCTTTTTTGAAATTTCAAAATTTGGTAAAGTGCAAGTTCAGCTTCTTGAGTGGATCTTGAAAACCCTACGGTCCAATCAATCGTGTTTATAAGCTTGCGAAATCAAATTGTGCAGTGTCACTCGTCTGAATTTGATTTTTCTGTGATCTTTCAGGCCCTTTATCACTGCAATATCTCACTTCTTTCTTTGATTTTCCCCTTAATTGCTTTCACTTCTTAATCTGCTATTTGAATTTCTTCGATTCAAGCAAACGCACTCTGTCCCAAAACTGTCTTTGACACCAATGTTTTGAGGCAATTTCTTCGTTTGCGAAATTAACAGCTTCCGTTTTAGCAAACTCGTCCATGAAATTTGTATTTCAATGGCTTATCTTTTTCGGATACATTGTTGAAGTACTGCACTATTTTAATGGAGTATTTTAATATTAATAAATAAATTAAAATTTGGATTAATATTAATAAATAAATTAAAATTTGGATATTTTAGAATGAAAGCGTTTCCTTGGATGGCAAATTTTGTTATTTAAAAGTTTAATTTAGATTATATAGGAGCAGATAAAATTCCATTTTTAAGAAAATGAAAAAAAAAATTCCATTTTTAAGAAAATGAAAAAAAAAATGGTAAGGTAACTCAACCTCATTTTATAAGATGAGGTAATTAAATTGGTAATTGATTATATTAATAAATATTAGAATGAGTCCAATTATTTATAGATTTTAAATTTTTTATAATTAAAAATTAAAAAGAATGGAATTTCAATCAAATTAGAGCAAATAATAAAAGAAACCAACCATATATAGATGACGAATTCGATTTGATGTGCAAATTGGATTTATTTTAACTTTGTTGATGTGCATAAAAGGATAATTAAATAAATCAGGAAATTTTGGGCCTCTAATTAAATTTACCACATGAATTCATTCTTCTTATAACTCCATGATATCATGAATCTCTATATGTACCATGCCCAAAATGACATTGATGAAAGATTGAAAATAACTTCAACAAAAAGTGTGGTTGTTGACAGTGTTTCATGGTGGTTGGAGTGTTTGGAGAGAGATCACCATATTATAGTGTTTCATGGTGGTTGGAGAGTTTGGAGAGAGATCACCATATTATACAATCTTAAAAGTTTTTTTATAGTTGATTAAAGGTTTTTATAGTTGATTACCAAAATTAGTAGATTCCAGAATGTTATAGCTGATTAAAGGTTTTTATAGTTGATTACCAAAATTAGTAGATTCCAGAATATATTAAAATACATTCTGATTGAGTTTGTGATAACGAAAATGTTCTAAATTGGACCAATTCAAAATATAAATATCTATATACTACCAAAGTCAATTCAAAATAAAAATTATGTTCTGAATTAATTCATGAAACGTATTTTGTATTTTGGATTTAATCAATATAGAAGGCTGTTTGGTTTCTTAGAGCACCTTCAAATTTTTAAATTATTCCAAACAGTTCCGTTTAAAAGGACTCTTATGCCCCTGTGTAATTAAAAAAAAGAAAATTTTTTGAAATAGACAATTGTACAAGTAAACTCCGAAACTTAAAAATACCTTTGCAATTATGTTTGGATAATGAATTGCCTCAAATCATTTTCACGATGAGTAATGTTACGTTGAAATCGTTGGTGGATTACTCCCACTTGAAACTGGGGTAATTGTGTCAAAGTACCTTACGTGGTAGGAACAAATTTGGAAGTGAAAATTCTGAACGAAGTCCTAATTTTCAGAATCCCAAAAGCCTCCTCTCAGTCTCTCACTCTCCAACTCTCGCAGTCTGTACATCTCAAACTCTTCATCTCACTCTTGTTCTCTGCACTCTCGCTCTCTACACTTTCGCTCTCTCCACTCTCGCTCTCTGCACTTTCACTGTCTCGTTCAGTGGAGGTTTAGGTCGCTCTCTGCGCTCAGGTCGCTCTCTGCGCTCAGGTCGCTCTCTACGTTCTTCATCTGAGCAAAAGGTTCATTTTTTATTTCGTTTTTGTTTGAAAAGCGTGTAAAGGTTGGTCTTTTAAGTGATTGCTCATGCAAAAGGATGTTTTTTTTTGTTTGTTGAATGATTTGGGTGTAAATTTTTGGTTTTTATGTGATTTTTGATGAAAAAGAAAGTCGTTTTGGTCGTTTCACTGTTTTGGATCTGAAAAGGTTTTTGTGTTTAGGGTTTGATTTATGTTGGTTTTGAAGTAAAGTTTGTTCTTTTATGTCATTTACATGATCGTTCTTAGTGGAGAAAAGAATGCTTTTTGTAAGTTTTTTAGGTTTGTATTGGTTGAATCTATTTGTTTTGGCAACTGATGAAAACGTTTGAGTTGAGTCGCCATAACATGAACTAAGGTGTCCCCTCGTCAATACATGGGTAATCACAGATGTTCTGTAAAACTAGGTGGTTGAGTTTACAGAACATCATTTGTTACCCATGTATTGACGAGGGGACACCTTAGTTCATGTTGACCACTGGTTACCCATTCATTAATGAAGTGACAGTTTAGTTATAGTTTTGGCGACAAACGTCACATATGTTAATTTGTTCATGTGTTCATGCGTTGTGTTGTCATAACTGTAACTAGGGTGTGACCTCATTAAATGAATTGTTTCCATAGCACGTTTGATGTTAGTTGGTCTTATTGAATTGTTTATGTTTTTACAGGATTACAAATGACATCATCCAGTGTTGTTATTCGCGAACGATCCGAAATGGAGAATAAGGTTTGATTTGTATTTTGCATAATTGTTTTTTATAGTGAAATATATTGTCATGTAATGCCTATATTCTCTGCTTTAATTATATGTAGGAGTGCACGCGTGTCTGCCATTGTTGCAGGACTAAATATCTGCTGAAGGTGAACAACATTTTAACTGATGAGCATAAGGCTTGCATAAAGGGTACCCCTTTTGGTTGGCTCCTCACAATTGATAGAGAACTGCAAATGAGGAAGATGCTTGTAAAGGAGTTATGTTTTAGATTTATTGAGAAAGACTGTGGTTTTGAAATTGGGTCTGAAGTTGTTTCTTTTACATTGCTTGATGTTTGTGTAGGGTTAGGTTTGAGAATTTGTGGACAGAAAGTGGATATAGAAAAGGAAACAAGTAATGGCAATCTAAGGAGTTTATTTAGTTCAAATTGTGTTAATATTACAATGCTTTATGATGAATTACTTAAACATGTTAATGATTCGGTAGTTGTAGATTTTTGTAAATTGTATATATTGTTAGGTTTGTGTGAATTTTTTTTGCCGAACACAAAGGGTATTGTACATGATGGATTGTTTAGTGTTGTGGATAACAACTTAGGTGATTTATGTAAATACAATTGGGGTGGTGTTGTCTACCAATACCTGGTACGAAGTTTATGTGAAGGTGCTGCTGCATCAATTCAGAAAGTGCCAGCTCCTTTAGATGTGTATATTGTTGGGTGTACATACTTATTGCAGGTAAATTCTATATTAAGTTCAAAAGTGCTATTGTATATTGTTCGTAATAGCTAAGTTGTGTTTTTTGATCTTTTGTTATGATTTGTGTCATAGATTTGGGTGTGTGAACATTTGTTATTCCGAAAAAAAAGGGAAATGAGGGGTAAATTTTCCCACATCCTTCATTGGAAGGATGTGAAGATTGCGGATAGCATATCGTTCAGCATTCAATACTAATTTGGAAGTGTTTTAAGTGTAATGTTGAGGTGTAATGATGTTCACATTATTTTTTTATGTGTGCTAATTTTTACTATGAGTAGGTCGTTGCTGAACTGGTAGTGTCAAATGAAGAGCTTGAATACGACATTATGAAAGAAGCTGTAGAAGGTGGTGGTGGTAAACCAAATGAAAATAAAAAAGACCACCATCATGTGCAGAAAGATCGTGCTGACCTTTTAAAACTACGTCATATTATCCAAGTGCAAGAGGATAATATTAGGGAGCTTCAGAAGGAGATTATTGAGCTTAGGACATTGGTGGATGATAAACGAATATCAGAAACTTCAAATAATATGGCCCCTTCTCCAACAGCAACCCCAGCAGCAGCAACCTCAGAAGCAGGAACCTCAGAAGCAGGAACCCCAGCAACAACAACCCCAGAAGCAGGAACCCCAGCAACAACAACCCCAGAAGCAGGAACCCTAGCAGCAACAACCCAACAGGAAACCCAGCACCAACCATAGCAACAACTCAGAAGACAGAGGCACAAGCACCCAGAAGAACTCGAATCAAGAGTGTAGTAAAGAGGAAGCTTGATAAATCCTCTAAATTAGGACCTCCTTTTACCACATATCCTAAGAAAAGGAGAAGGTCTGCAAGGGTTGTAAAAGTTGCAACAATTAATTGCTGTTAATGTATATTGAACAGATATTTTGTGGAACAAATTAAATTGTTATTGCATTATATTGCTTTAAATTGTTAGTTACATATTTGTTGAATTTTGTGGAACATGCGACTTCTTTGGCCAAGTCTTAAACTAAAGT
>Ga0099825_1010551_pt1 | contig 10099 bp, 5 predicted proteins | sample SiratroredBW_FD_76838 | JGI IMG/M metagenome (GOLD analysis project Ga0099825, IMG submission 76838) | Root nodule microbial communities of legume samples collected from California, USA - Siratro red BW | ecosystem: Host-associated > Plants > Roots > Nodule | place: USA: California | collected... | reverse complement strand
TAATAAGTATGAATGACGCTAAAAAACATAAGGCGAAGTTAGACAAATAGCAGGCCAAATCAGCAAATAGTATTGGACGGGAGAAAATATAGTTGATAAATTAATTAAATTAAGGTGTAATTAATTACAAGTGTCTTGTTTAGAATTTTGAGATCTTTTTGGAATTATTATTCTAGGTTTAGATTTCTCTATTTAGATAATGTTGATGTATTATTTAAAAAAAAATTCAATAAATCTTTTTTATTTTTTTTAAGTTGGTTTAAGAGTCTTCAACACATGCCTGAACGTTTCCTTTCTCTTCAAGTGGATTTCACATGCCAAGCATTTCCAATGAGTGACACGCATCATAGTCGTTCTGCTGCTGATTGTTAGTCTTGGGTTACATGTCTCTCCCTTAAAATGACTAGTGTTTGTTGCAGCATCGCTCTATTTCTTGTTTTTTTTTTTACTTTTTTTTCATTAAAAAGAGTGAGAAATCCTTGATTTTTTAGCATAGCAATTCCACTAAGTAATATTGATCTTCTATATTTATCTTATGATAACAGTTTTACTGATCAAAATTATGACCAATGGACTCAATTTATTATAAGCACCTTAAAAGCTTATATCTCAATATAATCTTAATTTTCAAATTTAAGACAATGATAACTTATATAAATTATTTCATGATTAGGAAGATTCATGACTACAAAAGTTAATAGAAATTAATATGTTCTAATATAGTGTTATGATATTTGACAACACTTTACAAATATTTATTTTATACATTAGAACTTCTATACGTGCTATAAGTTAAAAAAATAGTAAAATCTTTAGTGTGAAATAAGGAATCTCTATTTATATAATACTATTTAATGTTGATGTTGAAGGATTTGGAATAATTGAATTAAACTAATATCAAATTTTGAAACTTAAAAATTGAAGGTCCGTTCACAAGACAAGGTTATCAAGCAACTTTCTGAATCCAAAGTATCTTATAAAATGAACAATTCAGAATATATTGTACCATAGAACATTCATTCTGGATCACAAGATAAAAATCTATTCCAAAATATAAATTACTTATTCTAAAGTCTAGATTCCAACATAAAAAATAAAATAAAAACCGCACTCTTGTATATTCTATAATACAAAATTTTATATTATGAAATGTAGATTTTGAAATATAAATTTTATATTTTAAAATGATTGTTTCTTATTAAAAAAATATTGTGATTGAGTTTTAATTACATATTTTGAAAAATATAATTTTTTAATCACCTAATATACAATATATAGATACTTTTGTACGAATCTCCATTTCAGAAAAAAAAAATATTTTTTAGAACATTTTTACTGTACGGAACTTATTAAAAGTTATAAAATTTTGAAAGTTTGGTTATTTATTTAATAAATTGTACTCATGTTTTAATAAAGTTTACTCATTAACATGGACTAATAAGGAATATTCACAATTGATGTTATCTCAGCAAAATAATCAAAAATCAATTAAAATAATTTTTTGTTTATATTTTTTATTTTTTATTTTTAAATATGAACAAATTTTTTCAAATTTTAGATTGAAATAATAATAAAAAGAAACGAAGAAAACCGCATTGATGTTATATGTTTAGAATAAATTATCCACTAACAAAAGTTATTTATTATCTCTTTATATTTTACTTAAAATATATTTATTCTATTAAAATGAGATAAAAAAAATTATGTTGTAACTTTTACATTTAGATTATGTAATTTGTTTATAAAAAATATAATAACAACCATTTAAAAAATAGTTCATAATATATATTTAATTTAATAATTTTGTTATAAAATATTTAACATCTTTAAAAGAAATGTTTTATATTATTTTGTAAAAAATTATCTTATAGTTTAAAAATATATTTAATAATTCCCTAATGAAAAATAAATAAACTTATTAAAAAAAAATTCAAATCAAACTAAACTAAAAGTTATAAAGTTATATTTTATTCAATTTAATGAAAAATAAAACTAAATAGAAGAAAACACTTTTTAAGAGTAATGTGTTGTAGAAAAAGGTTAGACTCTTAGCTGAAATTCTCTTTTCTTTTTCAACTTTCTAAACTCTATGCCTTGTTACTTCAAACTTATAATTGATAGATTCAGTCTTCAAAAATATTATATTATATCATATTTATTTAAGTTTTCAATAAAGGTAATTTTTAAATAAATATAAAACAAGATCAAACTTAAAAAAAAAATAACAAATAACGTTACATCTATTTATATATTAATTATCTCGTTCAAATTCAATATTCTTAAAACTAATTACAAACACTTTCTAATTTTAATTTTATACTTTTAAATTTCCTGTAGGGACACACTCTTCTTCCAATTTTTTTTAATGCCATGAATGTTATTTCAAAAGCATCAGCTAAAGAAACTACAACATATATTTCACTTGCAATTAAACAAGTAAACTTCCAAAGTTTGACCACAATTACACATGTACTTATGAATCCACATGAACACTTAGAATATATGAATATGTAAAAAAAGAACACAGAAAACTAAAGACTCTTTATGACTTAAAAAGAAAAAAACAACACATTCCAAGAACATTAAATGTGGTTGTGGCACAGCTTAAGCCACTTCCTCACTTGACCGTGTTCAGCTTAGAGATCAGATCTGAGCTAACTTTCGGATATCGAAAGGGTAAGCATCTGATGGATTTTGAGCACTGTATGCTCTTTCAGCCACAATAAGATTGCCAGCCTCAGTAGGATGAAAAGCATCCCAAAACAAGTATTCTCTTCTGTTTTCGCATGGAGTTTGCATTGGCAGACATGTAATTTGACCATTGTTCCTTCCTACCCCACAACACCCAGCATTTATGACACTGAAACCTGAAGGTTGATTCATGTCAATAGAATTGAGTTAATATTATTCGGTGCTTGCTCAAAAAAGTGTAAAAACATGACTATAAAATGTTGTGTGGTTAGAAAATAATTACCATAGCCTGCAGGGTTGCTTATAATATCTTGAAAGATACCATAAGAGTTTATGTAGATGACTCTTGCATCAGGCATTTGGCTGTTGAATTGGTCGGTGAGAGCTTTCAATCTGGCATTGAACATTTGGTTTGCAATATTGATTCTTTCAACACATGTTTTACCATCTGGGCTGTTTCTGGCCAACTCATTTGGGCTGCAACCTATTTGGCCTATTCCAAAAAGCACCATTTTTCTTGCTCCATAGTTGTACAAATTCTGAATGACAAAAAAAATCAATATTTAAAATTGTGGAGCTAAAGTTTTTCTTGCACAAATTTTCTGGTTTGTTTCACTTTTAAGATTAAATGTTTTTTGAAGCATTGCATGTTATAATAGACAAAATGAAGATGGAAAGATGAATTGGAAAAGACAAAGAGAGATAGAGACTAACTTTTAGTTGGTCAGTGTATGAACTGATAAGAGCATCAGCAAACTGATCTGGTGTGTACTGTCTGCTGCTTGTATAGAATTGAGGCATGAAATAGTTGTTTAGATAGTCATTGCTACCCAACCCAATTGAATATATGCACTTGCTCAAGTAATTTGCAGCTGAGTCTTCATTTCCTAGTAAATTTACCACTTGGGACACTGTGTTTTGATAATTTTGTACCTGCCCACTAAAACTAATGCGCCCTCCCTACAAAACAAATGAACAACTTTAGAAGTTAAATACTAAATAGTTAACCATAGTGATTAAAAAAAGTGGTGTTGCATAATTTATAGGTACCAGTTGCTGTCCAGTTTCATCTCTAATTCCAGCAGCAGCAGATGCATAATTGACTCCTTTAAGTATATCATCGCCACTAGCTTCAGCATATGGAGGTATGAAATCATCGAATCCCAAAAGTTCAGCTGTTAAATTTCAACAAAAAAATGTCAAATAAGAGTGAAACTTTTCTATATAAATTTATTTGTCAGATTTACTTTCTTCTTGTTCTTGGTTGTTCTTACAAAATCAGTATAGTTGTTGTAAATAACAATCTGACAGTAAATTTTTCTTTATTTGTGTTTCTACACTTCTACCTTTTTTAGTCAATGAAATGAACTACACCCCTCTATACTTTTTCAATTGCACATTAAATGCTGGCAACCAGATCCATGTGCATGGAATTTAAGGGTCACTCACAAAACTTATGAGGGATAAACTAACTCAGGATAGTGCCAAGAAGCAGTGCTCTAGTCTGCTTCCTTCACTGCCATCTGCACCTTAATCCATTTTTTATCAGTCAAAAAAAATCAATGCTTCTTAATTATATCATCTCCTTCTAGAAAAATATTAGGCCGTGTAGGTATACATTTAATCTGTTGTCTGATTTAGCATAACACAGTTTGGCATCCAATGCAGCATTATGCATGCACATGCACATATTAAGATGTTTAGTTACACACTTAACTAACAGGTTAAAAAAGGGAAGAAAAACATCAGATCTTGGACCCATTTCGCTGTCCTTGACCCACTGTAACTATGTCATTGACAATGATGTTTACTATGGATGCATGCATGTGAATAAGACCATGCAAGGAAGTATATATGCATTTGAACTAAGAAAGAGGAAACTCACCAATTCCATCAACAGTGGTTTTTCCATTGGAAAACCTCCCAGAAGGTCCATTAGGGAAGTCAATCCCATAAGGCAGATAATCAGCCCTAGCCAAAGATTGAAGCTGGTTGTTGTTCCCATTATCAACCAAGGAATCACCAAAAATGAAGTAGCATGGCACTTGTGGAGCAGCATGAACCCCACACCACAAACCAAGAACCACAACCAGTGCCAGCATGGTTGTAGTTGTGAGACCTAGGGCTGCCATTGAGCAAGAAAAGGTGGCTTTGACTTGTGAGAAAATATGAAGAGTGAGTAGCTATGGAAGATAGGGCATGAGAGGGTAGCTATATATATAGTAGAGAAATAAAGACACTAGCACGCTGTATTGTGTAGAGTGTTACTTTTACAGTTGGGAGTGTTGGTTAGGTGCATTAAATGGACGCGGATGCATTGTGAGATTGAATGAAATGGCTCCATTACCAATTCCACTGTACCACCCCAACCTCATTGATGAAATCTGATCAGTGATGTGATTCAACTTTAATGCAGAGTTGCATTTTGCAGGGATGAAAATGAAAATTTGGACTCTTACTATTCCCAAAGACATGCGTAATAAACTCTACTTGACATGCATGAATACGCGTAGCAGCTATAATATGGTAGATTGGATTCCTTTCCATCAAAATTTTCCTTCAGGCAATTTAACACTAATGATCTTAATTTTATTTAAGTAACATTTCTCAGTGTGTTAATAATTTGGCAAATTGATAATGAAATATTGTCAATTTGAATTGATACAGAAACTTCAAGGGGTCAAGGAGATTTTAAATCTAAACTGAAACTTATAATATAAATCAGAAATCAAATTTTTGTCTTAACCTTAAGTTTATATACACTTGAAAAGTACTCTGTTGTAAAATTATAATTTTATTTGGCGTCAGTTAGTTAGAAGCACCGAAACAGCAACTCAATTATGCTAGACGATTGAGTAATAAATTAACAAAGTGAGATGGTGGTGTTTGATTTTGACATTTTGACAGAATAGATGTTTGTATTCATAATGCCGGTTTAGATGCCTTTCGAAGAATGTTGTGCTCTTTTATATACTTTACATTGGTTATGTCATTAGTTAACACATGATTTTTAATATTATGTGCAAAACCTGAGTATTATTTATATGAAATTTGCAAAACTAAACATATAGATAATTAAATTTAAAAACAAAAACAATATTTAATATCATCTTAAAATTTTAATTTTAATTTAATTTCATTAAATTGACTTATAAAATAAAAATATTTCTGTGCATTTAATTCTATTATACTTTTATCTGGAATGAATATACATGTATATTATATAGAAGAATGAATTGGGTGTAGTATGACATTGAGTACTATGTACATTGAATTAAAGTTTGATATATAACTACAATTACAACATTACAATAAAGGATGAACTTATAAATATATAAAGTATTTAATGATAATATAAAGAGATTACAACTCAATAGTTTTTTAAAATTTCAATCCAATCTTATTAACTCTTTTTTATATATTTTTAGTTTGCTGAAACCGTAATTTCTGATTGGAAATAACTTAAACTTTAATTAAAAATATCAAATATTTACTTCCTTTCAATATATATGATTTCCATAAAGAACAAATGTTACAACAGATATCAAGGCATCAAATATTATTTTTAATATGAAATCTCTTTATCAAATAACCCAATTTTAGTTTTAATTGTTAAAAATTTATCAATTAATCAATGTTTTTATTTTTTAATTAAAAAAGTTAGTTATTTTTCTTAACATATCTCCAAAAGAAATATACTAATATTTGTATTCATAACATATAAATATATAGAGAAATTAGAGTAGATTGAAGAATTGAATGACTTGGTCTAAGTCATCCACCTAATATGCTTTGTTTCCAGCACTCTATTATTATTATTATAATTCTTCATTTAAAGCATTTAAAGCAAAGGGTCCACACTACACTGCTCTTCATGGATGGTTATCCAACATATAACATTTTGCAAGTTATTTGAAGCTAGCCTAGGACTAAGGGATTATCTTAATTTTGTGGGATGCATGCCTTGTTCATTCAAACCAGACAAATCTGTAACCCTTGATCAAGATTGACATCAAAGGGAGGAAAAGATAAACTATCATAGTAAATGATAGATGGTGATTCCTAGAATTTTCAACTACTACTACTATTAACATTTTTGTGTGTAGTGAGAACAAGTGGGTGAAACCTGATTGGTTTAAAAATAATTTTATGAACAACTTTTCCTTCTCTGTACTAAATAATATACTTTTTGGAGTGATGAATAATCTGTTGACACAAATTAATTAATAAATAATTATGGATTTTATCACAATAGATTTCACTACATTGGATATAATAAATTCCAGTTCAAAGAAAGGTCAGGTTTAATATAATAAATAAAAAATGTTTCTTGATTTTAATGTTAAGGAATGAAATTGACTCTTCACTAATAATGAAGACATGTCTTTTAAAGTAAGATCTTTATTTAATTAATTATTCTATTTTGTAAATAACATTATTTAAGTTTTAAATGGAAGATACAGAACAATATACCAATATGTACATTATGATAAATAATTAAGGAAACATAAGCTATAGTTAAGGGTATTATGATATATATATGTATTATGTGTGGTTGATTATTTCTGAAAAATGAGAGAAAGTATACGGTTAAGGTTAAGACCGAATGTTATTTAAAATGCAATCACTTTTTGTTATTACTTAGTATTCTTTGAAAAATAGTCACTCATGGCTAAAACTGAGTATTATTTGAAATGCAATCATTCTTAACTAAGACTAAGTATTTTTTTAAGTGTAGTCACTCCTAACTAAGAATAAGTATTTTTTGGAATGCAGTCACTCTTAATTAAGATTGAGTATTCTTTAGAGCCCAGTCACTCTTGACTAAGCCTAAATATTATTTGAAACACGATCACTCCTGGCTAAGATTGAAAGATTTACAAAGGATGTGATCTAAAAGATCACAACTTCATTCACTATAAAGAGGGGTAGCATCTAACATATACAAGGATTATCAAGATAATATAGTCAATTAGACTATTGAGAGATATGAGGCAAGGTTGGTGAAAAAGATATACATCCAAACTGAAGGCATTGACTATCTTAATATTATTTCTTTGGTGGCCAAGGTGACAACACTAAGGTCATTTCTATCCTTAACCTCAATTTTTAATTATGAATTAAAGGAATTGTTTAAAAATAATACTTTTTTACATAGAAAATTGAAAGAAAATACTTAGTTATCTCTCCTCTCCAATGAACTAATGAACTAAACAAGTTTTAGATGACAGTTTAAAATGAAGGATCTTATAAAGTTAAAGATACTTTCTAAGTTTTGATGTAACTAGAAACAATAAAAAAATAATAGTGAATCAAAGAAAGTAGGTGTTGGAATTGTTATCATATGCATGTCTATAAACCAGCCTTTACACCAATTATCAAATTGTCATCCATTGAAGTCCATTAAAGGTGAACCATTTAGGGATGTTCTAACAATGTCCCTTATTAGAAGGTTCATCATATACCACATAAAAAATATATTTCTCTATTTAATAGCTTTAACAATTCCTTACTAAGCTTATAATTGTTCATTACATTGCAAAGTACCAAACCTTAAGACTATTTTTTTCTTAAAATAACATTTCTATTCTCAATCCATATTGTAATAATGATTGGACAACATGTTGTAACTTAAGATAATCAGTAACTAATTTCAGTATTTATAAACACTACAGTAAAGAGCTATTATGAGGCCAAGTACAGAGAAATAGTCAATGTCACCTGTGAAATTCAATAGCTAACATATCTTTTGTAAGTTTCTTTTGAACAATCATCTCTTTTGTATTGTCATAATGATCTAGCAGAACATTTTGCAATCAATCAGACATTTCATAAACACACAATAAAAAATGTTTCACAATCACAACAAACACAAATATATGGATGAACTTAAGAATTGACAGATATATAAATAAACTTTAAGAGTCATGACAACAATACCACTCATTGATAAATTATTACAATTAGACTGAGTTATTTTATAAATAATTTATTGAAATATATAAGACATGGTTTTCATTTTTTCAATGTAAAGTAGACAGATCCAAATATAGATACTTAAAATTTTAATTTTATTATAGTTAATCCTTAAATTTTATTATTTTTTATAAATATTTTTTCTAACATTTTCCAATTAAATAATTTATATTAAATATTGATAATTTATTAATATTTTTCTTTTCTATGATTCGTGTTTTATATCCTTTTTAATTCATTATAAATCATCAATATTTATAGAATAAATTTTTGCTATGACTTTCTTTTTGTTTTATTTAAGTGAGTCAATGCAAAATTATAAGATTATAGGATTCACATAGATTAATAATTATTTATTATTTAATATAAATAAAATATAGCATTCATTAAATTTAATAACTATAAAGTATAAGTATAATAATTAAAAACGATAAAACATAATAACATTTAGGATTAAAAAATCAAATAGATCTTTTTAATAAGCTATTAACATTTAATGAAAAAAATTTAACCGAACATATTAGAAAATTATTTATAAAAAATTAATAAGTTTCAAGAATTAATCAGGTTATTAAAAACAATTAAGTTTTTGTTTATAAAACAACATTTTTAAAAAAAAAAATCAATTAAAACAAAATTAAAATTTAAAGTGTCTACTTATAAATAAAATAAAGTTTAAGAATCAAGTAGGACAAAATTATAGTTTGAAATGTTTATTTAAAAAAAAATACTTTCCTTTATTCAAAATTTGAGTTTACGTTATTTTTACATATTACTTATGGACTTTTGTCCAACTAGTAATTGTTAAAATGTAGTTCTTCAAAGTAGGCTTTCTTGATATCAGAATTGTCTTTTGTCATACTATTGAAGTCTTTTAGTTGTAGTTGTATAAATTATATTCATTCTACATGATAAATATATGATTTTAATCTATTTATTTTCAATTGTACCAATTGGGTCTTAAAGAGTCAAACTATATATTTTTCATTTTGTCTATTAATTGAAATACACCAATGTCATAAGGATTTATATACCTTATGTTAAAAACTTCTTAATAATATTTGAAAAATTAAAAGTGCAATTTGATTTTTAAAATATATTATTTGAATATGATAAGAAGTTTGTTGGCAACAGGTAATAAGTACAACCCTATCAGTGTTTTAGCATCATTTTGAGTATATCACCCACCACATGGGTCTATTTATGACCCTTCCTAAGGGGAAATGTGCTTTAAAGTTTCTTCAACCATTTAAGTCATGTGGTCCTACTACACTAATGAGTTTAGCCATGACTTTCTTCTTCAATGTTCACATTAATGTCTTCTGACTTTTTTTTTTTTTTTTTTTTTTGAATATTTGATTTTATTTGAATTTTTATGTTTTATCTAGAATAGATTGTCCAATCTTTGTATAATTATCACTTTTTTTTTTTT
>Ga0099825_1010550_pt1 | contig 10100 bp, 11 predicted proteins | sample SiratroredBW_FD_76838 | JGI IMG/M metagenome (GOLD analysis project Ga0099825, IMG submission 76838) | Root nodule microbial communities of legume samples collected from California, USA - Siratro red BW | ecosystem: Host-associated > Plants > Roots > Nodule | place: USA: California | collected... | reverse complement strand
GTATTTAAAAATGTCAATTTAAAGACGATGTATCTTTAATGTTTGGGTGTCAAACTATTTATTAAGAGAAGAAAAATATTATTCATGGTGGACCTAATTATTCAGACTCTCAAGAAATATTCGACATGATATCTATCACTCAATGCACGATAATACAAATATATTTTATAAACTTTGGAAGATAATTAAGCCTTTTACATATTATTTAATTATTAATATTATTTCATTAACAATAGTTCAATCATTGGTTTGCCGATAAATAAATTTTAAACTTATTAAAAGACTAGTGTAAATTTTTAAATATAGAAAAAAATTCTTTATCCATCTTCATCTTATTTAAAAAAATTCTTATTTATATAATTGATATAACGTAAAATAATAACATGAAGTACTGAGAAATAAATACGTTAGAAATATTTTTAAATAATTGATATAATGTAAAATACTAACATGATGTGCTGAGAAAAAAATACATTAGAAATATTTTTATTATCGTGTAAAATTATATCATGTATTGTACTCTTCTTTTTAAATGGAAAATTTAGACCCGTAAGCATTGAATTGACTGCAGAGCAAGAGAACACCAAGCGCACCCCATCCATGACTGAAACTGCAAATCAACCACAAAATGCTTAATTTTCAGAAACTATGTCTTCTATTGACGCTGCTTTGTCTGGTAGGGAAGCCTGTAACGGGCAAGAACCACTGCGCCGATAAATGTGGCGACGTTCGTATTCAATTTCCATTTTATCTCAGAAACAAAAACGTGAATCACACCACCGACTACCCCAATGAGTTCGGTCTGTTATGCACCGAAAAGTATGAGCCTGTGCTGGAGCTTCCTGCCATTCCAATACAATTGTTTGTCAGAAATATTGATTACAAATCTACGCGAATTGAAATATATGATCCCCAAAATTGTCTTCCCAAACAACTCTTTACACTCGGCAACGCATCCATCTCTCCATTCCGATTCCCGGGAATTTTCGGTCCTCCTGACAAGGATAATGTTTCCTTTTTCCGTTGTGACTCATTGTCGTGCCCTATTTTGCCACTACTATCCTCCAGTAAACTCAATATTGACCCCCAATTAGTATCCTGCACGAAGCTGAAAGATGTTTTGTCCGTCGAGTGGATGTATCGGTATTATGAGGAGAAGTTAGTTATGGAATGGTCGAAACCTGACTGTGGATACTGTGAAGCACGTGGCCAAACATGTAAATGGAAGAATGGTACTAACGGTGGAACTGAATGTTCCATTTGCCGACCAAAAAGGATTCCCACATCAACTGTTGTCCATATTGCTGCAGGTATGCACTGTTACACTGACTATTTATGTTATAGTTTTGCTACTTTTAAACAACCGCATTTGCAACTGTATTTGATCCTTGCTTAAATTTTTATTCATTTTGGTTTATTTTTTCACCTACAGGAGTAGTTGGTTTGATGCTTTTGCTGCTACTGGTCGGGGCATTGTTTTATGCGTATGACTATTATGAGAAGAGAGGAGAAGACCAGGCTCGGATAGAGAAATTCTTGGAGGATTACCGGGCAATGAAGCCTACAAGGTTCACTTACGCTGACATCAAGAGAATCACAAATGGGTTCAGTGAGAGTTTGGGAGAAGGAGCTCATGGAGCAGTGTTCAAAGGAATGCTGTCCCGTGAAATTCTCGTTGCTGTGAAGATACTCAAAGACACAGTGGGAGATGGGAAGGATTTCATAAATGAGGTGAGAGCCATTGGGAAAATTCATCATGTTAACATTGTTCGCCTCCTTGGTTTCTGTGCAGAAGAGTTCCACCGTGCTCTTGTCTACGATTTCTATCCAAATGGGTCGTTGCAGAGATTCTTGGCTCCACCGGACAACAAGGATGTTTTCCTTGGATGGGAGAAGTTGCAACAAATTGCTCTTGGTGTTGGCAGAGGGATTGAGTATCTCCACCTTGGCTGTGATCATAGAATTCTTCACTTTGACATCAATCCTCACAATGTTCTGCTCGATGACCTTTTGGTCCCAAAAATCACTGATTTTGGACTCGCCAAGTTGTGTCCCAAAAATCAGAGCACGGTGTCGATGACTGCAGCCAGGGGAACTTTGGGCTACATTGCGCCTGAAGTTTTCTCTCGGAACTTTGGTAATGTGTCTTACAAATCTGACATTTACAGCTATGGAATCTTGCTGTTGGAAATGGTTGGAGGAAGGAAGAACACAAATGCGTCAGTTGAGGACAGTTTCCAAGTTCTGTACCCAGAGTGGATCCATAACTTGCTGGAAGGAAAAGATGTGCAAATTAACGTTGAGGATGAGGGAGATGCTAAGATTGCCAAGAAACTGGCCATTGTAGGACTTTGGTGCATTCGATGGAACCCTGCTGATCGTCCTTCCATGAAAACTGTGGTACAAATGCTTGAAGGTGATGGATACGAGTTAATAGCACCCCCTGCTCCTTTTGATATCTCTTCTTCTAGAACAAATACCGTTGTTCCAGCAAGGCGTCAAAATTTTGAGTTGGAAGTTATTCATGAAATAGAGGAAGACAACAATGTCGATCACTTTTAGGTTTCCTTCAAATATTTTCTGTATATTTTTATACGATTTTGAAAATATATCACCACTGTTGATAGTTTAATTAATACCCATATAAAGTTGTTAATCAACTTGTTTATTGCATCTCACTTTATTGCATCCTACTTTATGCTTCTACGATCTCTTATGATCGATTTTGATTAGTTCCAACCTCTACTTAGAATATGAAATTCTCATATTTTCTTGATTGACTTTAACACAAAGTTTGTTCTTTTTATGTTTTCATTTGTTGTACTTGTGTAAATATGACCTTATAACTTTTGTTTTAACTGAAATTTTTTCTATTAAAAAACTCCTACTAGACATCATTATAAATTTTGATGTCTTAGTTAAGCCCACACTCCAAACCTCACTAATTATGTATTATCACATTAAAAAGTATTATTAAATAAAAAAATTAAAATAAGAAAAACTATGATGAAGTCACACCAAACATATGCAAAAGAAAAACAAACTCTTTAGAAACAAAATAAAGGGAGTTGAAACCTATTATGAAAAAGTCTAGCCTAATGCACTTAGGTAAAATAGAATACCGAACAAACTCAATCCTATTTTTATACTTAAGTTAGTTAATTTATCAACACAACTATTATCCTTCCTAAAGACATGAGTAACTTTAAAATCTATAGAAACACAAATTTGCATACACTTACTTCATCTATCTTAAAGAGTATAGTGAATTATATGATTTGACAAAAGCAAGGAAGAAAACTACCCACATATTTTTCATGACTATCCTTGAAAATATTTTCCATGACTATCCTTGAAAATACCTCCATAAGATGCAAAACTAGAAGCACTACTAGCAACTCCATCAATGTTAACTCTAATCCAACCAACTTTAGGAAAACGCCAAAAAACTTGTACAGGAGACAAGATCTTTCCACGTAAGGACAAATTGCTTTCATACCAAATGTAACATTTCATATTTTTCATATAACAGGAACTCTATTGCATAAAAATTATATAATATACCTAAATATTTCAAAATATACTTCTTCATATATGATTTAATAAAATTATCTTCATAAAATCACAAAATAAAATAAAGTTTCTCCATCAACTCACTGAAAAGTTATACCAATTGTTGAATCCTCATATCATCGCAAATTTCACAACAAAACAAACATCATACAAAAAGAATGGTAAGCTAGAGAGTTTAAACAATGTATATTTGTAAATTATTTTTTTATCCCAACCAAACTATAACGCATCAAGCTTTCATAATTCATCTCATACATCACATTACCATTATCATATTTCCACAGTAACTCATATCTTGCATACACTGAGTGCTAATACCAAATTGTTTCAAAATAGAAAAATTTGAAATCTAGTTAGACTTATACTTTTTGGAATTGTTACTAGAGGTCCGGATACAAGCCTTAATAACATGTAAAGCAGTATTCATGCTAATAACTTGTTGAAATATGGTTAAATTCCTCATCCTCCATATCATCCAAAGGAAAAGGTAATGGTTATAACTTTAACCTGATGAATAAGAGGACTATAAGGAGCTTTAATAAAAGTAATAAAGCCAACAATAGATAAGTACATATGATTAGGAAAAATATTTTGAGTCAAGTCCATATAAAGGAAATAGTAAAGCAATTAAAATAGATTATTAATATCCTCAACTTGCAACTTGCATATATAAAAAGATTATTAATATGTTCTTTATATAAAGAGCACATAGAACAAAGAGAAACACCTCTTTCCTGAGCATCTAGATCAATAGGTAAACGTCTATGCAAAAGCTTCCAAAACACCAAAGTCTTAGTATGGAGAATAATATTAGACCAAATGATTTTACCCCAATCACAAGTGGGATGAGTAGAGAAGAAATTTATGGCTTTTTTCTGATTAGGAATATCACCATCCTCAAGTTTCCAATCTGGGCTATCCGAAAGATCAGTAATAGCCAAATTGTGCAAAGTCTAAAGTTGAGTATGTTGCAGTGGATTTTGAGACAAGTTCCGAGAGGAACCATTGAAACCCTCAACCATATTAAATGTAAGGGTAATCATTTCTTGAGGAGTCATACCCACCAAACAGAAAATTCATTTGGAAAAGGACCAATGATCATTCTAGGAATTTACTCTTTACCTTGAACAACAGTTCATAAAGTATTTTTCCAAAATAATGTAATAAAAATGTTTGATCCTAGGCTAAAAAGAAGAAGATTGATGAGCACGAGCCTTAACATATTTAGGATGAAATAATCTATCATGCATTAGAGTAGACCAAGGTAGAGAGTATGCCAAATCCCATGCAAGCCGAAGAAGGTAAGCTTTATTCTCCATCTGCAAATCTAAGACTTGCAAACCCCTATTCTTCTTAGAAGCACAAACAGACTTCCAACTCACAGTAAAAGGCCAGTTTTAAGAACATCACTAGTCTAGATAAAATTCCTAGCCGATTTACTCACCTCTTTTAATTGGTTTATAGGTCATTGATAAACTTGAAAATTGTAATTGTAGGACGTAATACTAGAGATAACATAATTAACAATTTGCTTGCGTCACATCATACTAAGGCACTTACTTTTCCAAGAAGCAAGCTTATTCTTAACTCTATCCACTAAGGTTGAAAAAATTACGTCTTAGGAGCACTAGAAAAGATAAGAACACCTAGAAAATTAAAAGGAATAACACCTCTATGGTTTTCAAGAATACTGCAGATATTATTATCAAAAGAAATAGACTCATCAACAATAAAAAAGAAAACTTTTAGAAGAGTTCATCTATTGGCCTGAAATAAAACCATAAAGATGTAAGAACTCCATAAGAGTGGTCAAAGACTTCCTATTGGCACTGCATAAAACAAAAATATCATCAATATAAAGGAGATGCATAGGAAAATCCTTACCTTTAAGACCAATCATACGAAGAATCTTATGAGAAAAAACCAATGCAAAAGTCCCTCTACTAAGTAGTTCTTCAGCTAAACAAAAAAGTCGAGGTGACAAAGGGTCTCCTTGACATACACCCCTCCCACAATTAAAATGGCCAACCATAATATCATTGAACCTAATCGAAAGAAAAACATATTGCAAGATAATATGGATCCAATTGATAAAAGTGGAGTGAAAACCAAAATGATGCAACACCTGTAGTAAAAAAATCCAAACTAAAGGTGTTAAAAGCTTTAGAAATATCAAATCTTGATAGCAGCCTTACCATTCTTAGTAATTTTAGACAACATGTTAAAACCTCAGAAGCAATACAAATACAAACCTTAATATGAGGCTCTCTAATGAAGTCATTTTGATTATGAGAAATCATCCTACTATAAATAATACCAAGCCTATCAGCCAAAATTTTGGAAATAACCTTAAACCTAAAGTTGGAAATGACAATGGGCCTAAAGTCACTGACAACAACATCCTGAACCTTAGAAATGAGAGATAATATTAAAATTCATTCCAGGGAATATCCAACTATGAACAAAAAACTACTTTACCAAAACATCAAGACCAACACGTATATTATCCCAATAACTACGGTAGAAGGATCACCCAAATCATCTAATCAGGAGCATTATCAATATTAAAAGCAAAACCAACAGACTTAATCAACATATAGTCAGGAATTTTAGTCAACAGATCATTATTAGACTAGCTAACAGTATTAGGTATATAATTCAAAATTACAATAGAAATTTGATCCTAAGACATAAGAGATGATTTTTTAGCATCTAAATCTTTATAAAACTAAAAATAGAGTAAAAATATCAAACCACGATCATCCAAAATCAGACCAAGATCATGAGAAATAGAATCCCCAAACAGAAGCCTATGAATACCATAAATAATTCCATCTTTTTCTCACCATAGCATCAAAGAAGGTAGTATTTCTATCCCCATCAGGAACCAATTCATACATTACAAGAAAAATACTGACGAAAAATTACCGACAAAAATTTATCTATTAGTAAAATGTCATTACCGACGAATTTTAACAATTGAATATTTTGCAATTAATTTACTAAAGGATTTAGCGACGAAAAAATCTACAACCAAATTATCCGGATCAGTAAATTCATTGATAAATTGACCGCCAATTTACCGATAGATTAAATTCGTGCATAAATTCACTATCAGTTTACCCACAAATTATATCCATAGGTAAATTACCTACCAAATTAATAATTGATTTATTCGATCGGTAATAATAATAATAATAATAATAATAATAATAATAATAATAATAATGATAATAATAATGATGATAATAATAATAATATTAATAAAATTAGTAGTAATAATAACAAATATAATAATAATAATCATAACAAAAATAATATTAATTATTATAATATTTATAATAATAATAATAATAAATAACAATGTAATAAAAATAATAATAGTAGTAATAATAATATTAATATTAATAATGATAAAAATAACAAATAATAATAATAATAACAATAAGATAATAATAATTGTAATATTAATAATAATAATAATAATAGTATAATAAGAAGAATAATTTTAATATTAGTTGTTGTTGTACAATTTTGGATACAAGAATCAGTTGCTTTCTAATAAGAGAAATGAATGAATAATTTGAAAAGGCCTATGAAATTAAATGAGACTAGAAATTTTATTTAGCTAGTCTAGAGAACGGTCAAAAACCTCCATAGCTAGAATATTATTAATAATATTAGTAATAATAGTAATTATAATAATAATAATAATTATTATTATTATTATAATTTTAATAATAATAATGGTAATTGTAATAATAATTATAATAATCATATTTTCAAAATAAGTAAATAAGATTCATATTGTGACAGAAAAGCTCTTCTTGTCTAATAGTTATGGGTTCTATCAGGCTACTAGGAGGACTTGGGATTTACCGACAGATTTTGGTGTTACTGATGGATTTTGATTGTCAATAATTCCATTTTTTTTTAGTCATATGTGCTTTTTCCTTCCAAAAGACTAATAGTTAAAAGATTTATTTAAAGCTTGAGAAATAGACTTCTCTTGTGATAAAAGATTGGAAATATCATAAAAAGGAGAAGAACAAAGTAAATGATGATTTAACCAAAGGTTGCAAACCATCATATTGTAGTCACATCTGAAAAAAACTAAAAGAAGAGGGACTAGCAATGGCAACATCATCTGACATACTGAGTAAAAGACATAATCAGAGTTATTCCTAGAAAGAACAAAATAATCACAACCTTTAAAAAGTGAATCCAAATCGACAAATATTCTATCAAGTTTCCTATTCACTTTATGCACACCCAATCTACCATTAGTCCAAGTACAAAAGGAACTACAAAAAAGGAAAGACAAAAAAACTATTAGAGTTAACCCAACAACCAAACTCATTAGCAGAAACCTATTAGGAGGATTGTCTCTGTTGGACTTGAAGTTCTCCAAAATGCACTAAGGACCTTGTAAATTAGCCAAATCATTCCAAAGAGAGCGCCTTTTAATATGAAAAGATGAATCATAAACTCTTGTATAATAAAGAGAAACACCCTGCCAAGGCAAAGAAATAGAAACAAAATGTATAAAAAAAATGCAAAACTGAGAATGGGACATCAACATCACCTAAGCACCAAAGTTTGACAACATTATTAACTGTATCACACATAAAAAGAAAAAAAAAAGATTAAAATTTGGAAAGAACCTGACATAAATGTTAGAGTAAACAATCACAGGATTTGCAATAAAAACAACTTAGGTTTATTAACCCTAAGAATATTTCTCAACATATTTTAAGAGTTTGGATTAATTAAACCTTTAATATTTCATAAGAGTCTTAACCTTTATCCCTTCGTCTTAGAATTGTCTACTTTAGAAGTTTTTTTTTCAACTTTAAGAACATTTTTGAGTGGTCTACCAAATCTATAAGTTGTTTGGACCAAATCATCATAACTACTAGATTCAAAATTAGACCTCTTTTCTTCCAAGACCATTTCAATCTATAGCTTAGAGACCAAACTCTATTCTTTTTAAAACTTATTATCAATGTCATGCATAATGTCTTTCAACTGTTTCAGATGATAAACATTAACAAAAATATTAACATTAACTTATGCAAATTAACATTTTCTTCACTAACGTCCAAAGTGAAGTTATTAGGAGCGACCAACACCTCTTACAAAAGACATTTTAAGATCATTAACACCGTTAGCCTATTCACATTTTCTTCTATAATGTGTAAGATGAACTTAGACACAATGTTATTTATGGTTTAATTGTTGATCATACCTGTATTTTTAAAGACATTAACAAAACCCATGGACACCAAAATATGTCGGATCCACCCACACTCTACTACAGCACGTTCAAGAAACCTGCACCCCGCTTAGCAGGAACCCAATTTCACAAACCCCACGACATGAGTAAAAACAATGGATTTTTGTTTTTCCTTTATTTAGAAATGGAAACAGGTAGAAGTAAAAAATGAATAGAAACAATGAATGTTACGTGGTTTTCCTGTTAAGAAGAAGATGAAAAGAATAAGTAAGGAGAAAAAATATTAGAAAAAATCTTAATTTTTTTTCTCCTATATCTAATGTATTTCTTTCTTTTTATTATATTTAATTTTATGTTTTAGATTTATTAAAACTAAATTTACATGCGTTATAAAAAATAAATTAAAAAACTTTTCAATATCTATGCAGATAAGAATTCTGATAAATTTGGAGTAGCATCCTCCTGTCCCTATAGTATCATTAATCACAGTATGCATGATATCCGGCTTTTTCTTTCTTTTCTTACGATCTTAGCAAGGTGCAAGACACAAAAGGAAAAGTCCAACCCGCTTCACAAGACGTGACGAATTAAGAAAAGAAAATAACTTAATTATATGTTAAATAATATTACAAAATCAGAGTTTGTGTTATGAATCTAACAAAAAAATTTAATAGAAAATGTTTCATTTTAAATTTTTGGTCTTATAATAAAATCTTAATAATTTAGTATCAGTTGCTAGCCTGAAACTTTTGGTTGGCTTAACTTTCTACGGAGTTTCCTAGAAAGATACAAGGGAGCCGACAAATTTATCCCCACACAAAGCCACAAAAGTCTGTGTTTTAGACTTTTAGATTAATAAATACAGAAAAAACCTATATTAAGTGTTGTTAAACTTTCAGAATGAATTAACTGTAACATTGATTTGACTAGCTTGTCTTATATGTTTACTTGACTTGGAAAATTTAAGTCATCTCTTTAGACACTCCTTTTCTACTCTTTAACGTGCACGACATTGTATAGGCTTTAATATCGCGGTTCTTTTTTTATATAAGTGATGCATTTTTAAAAAGTTTTTATGGAAATAGATAAAATTATAAAAAAAAAGTTATGAAATTATGAAGTGGGATTAAATTGTACCAGAAAAGATGACTTTACAAACAGAAGTAGTGCTTTTTAGAGGCGATTTTTAATTGGAGAAGGGTTTTTTTTTTTTTTTTTTTTTTTTTATAATGTTGGAAGTTAATATAATTTTTTTTTTTAAATAATTTTTTTGTTTTTTTAATTTTTTTTT
>Ga0099825_1010547_pt1 | contig 10101 bp, 7 predicted proteins | sample SiratroredBW_FD_76838 | JGI IMG/M metagenome (GOLD analysis project Ga0099825, IMG submission 76838) | Root nodule microbial communities of legume samples collected from California, USA - Siratro red BW | ecosystem: Host-associated > Plants > Roots > Nodule | place: USA: California | collected... | reverse complement strand
TTTTGTCCTTAATGTGACAACCATTAGAATAAAAAACAATCACACAAGACAAATTATCAATTAACTTTGCTACTGAAAGAAGGTTAAAAGTGAAGTTAGGAATATACAAAACAGTATCTAAGACATGATCTTGATTGATAAAAACACTTCCAGAATAATTTGCAATGACTTGATTTCCATTTGGTAATTTGACAGAGATAGGATTAATTTGATGATATGAAGTGATGAACAAATATGATCAGTAGCACCACTATCAATAATCCAAGAATTAAAGGAAGAGAGAAATTTATTACTAGTGTGTTGTTGTGTTGGAAGGAATACCAGAGATTTGATTAGAGACATTGTCATTGGATTTAAACTGTTGTAGAAGGGCTAACAATATTTGATACTGCTCAGGAGTCAAACTAATATGTTGAGAATGTACCTTTGACCTTGAACCTTCATGATTCTGCTGATTATTATTAGAATCTGCTTTATCTTTTTTAAACTTGAACTGAGGTGGAAAACCATGCCTTCTATAACATATATCAATCGCATGTCCTATCATTTGCAGACTTTGGAAGTATATCGTCTTCCATAACTTCTTCTGCTAGTATCATTCATTACTTTTGACTGATCACCAAAAATTTTTCTCTCTTGTTGTGTATTGAGAGAACAAATCATATGTTGTTGAGAACCATGATAAGGTGAACTAAAATCTTGTGAGTGATCAATAATTTTGGCCATAATAAATGTAGCAACCAGAGCTCTCAAATTAGAGCTCTAATACCATATTATGAAAATAAAGAGATGAACAAAAAAGGACAAAGGATATGAGAATGAAAATATTCTTTCTATTTTTCTATTTCGATCAAAGGTAGAGGACTAAATATATACAAGTAATGTACCTTATTCTAGGTATAGCTAAATAAAAAAAAATAAAAATATTACAATTTGATAATGCCATAAAATCAAATAAACAGAATTGACGGTAATTTGATTATGTCATAAAGACAAAATCACAGAATATTATTTCTCTTCTAGAAGTCTTGTATCCATATCTTCTGAAAATTCTTGACTATTAAAATTAATTTAAGTGTAGAATAATTGTTTCCAGGTACAATCTCTCTTATTCTAAATTCGAAAAGACATTAGAAGGAAGACTATCTAGATTCAATTCAAGAATAATCAGTGTCTAATGTAATCCCTCTTATTCTAAATTCGAAAAGACATTAGAAGGAAGACTATCTAGATTCAATGCAAGAATAATCAGTGTCTAATGTAGAGTTGAGAAGTACAATGGTATTGATAAGGAATATGACCAATGACAGTTAGTAAACATGTCATCAACCAAAGATCTTTGAAGCACGTGACACTACTGTTAGCTTTTCAAAATGAGATGAAAGAGTTGAAGCAAAATAACGTAGAAGATACCAATGTTTTAAAATACAAGAAGATGAGAAAAAGATTGGGGGAAGGGACTCATGTATCCCGCCCCTCTAATGAGGCCGACCAAGAAACTGCTAAGGTTATGACCATCTCACCGAGATCAAGAACCCTATAGTGACCCTAGCTTGGGAAGCGGAAATTCATAACGTTGAGTCCCAACTACGTACTTCGAGCAACAAGCTTGGGATGCTAAGATGAGTTTTGTTGTTGTTGAAATCCACAAATCGATGCTCTATGTTCTTGCCTTCCACCAAAATTAGCATTGTTCTGTCTCTGCCCTTGGTTATAGGAATTTGGGTAAGGATTATTAGAGACTTTTGACATCCTTGATTCCCCATGTAATTGTCCTCTTTACTAGGGGAACCACTATGCAATTGGAAATAACCATTGGAATGATTGCCTCCACAAAAATTACACCTTATCACTAGCTATGTTGGAAAAAAATTGTCTGGCATGACTTGTAATTGTTGAGGGAGCTTCATTGTTTGTTGATTGAGAACTTCTATTTGTTGGGATAGAAGTTTATGTTGAGCTAGGAGGTCGTCTTGAGAATTTAACTCTAACACTCCCCTCCTTTGTGCTTGTGTCTTTCCATGTTAACTTCTCAAATCAATAGAAGCCATGGACTCAATAATAGTGATTTCTTCCTCTACAATCTTAAACAAAAACTGAGCCACTTAAAGAAGCATCCAAAATCATCTTTATTTGTGGTTGAAGTCTGTTACAAAATGTTTGTACTTGCATCTCCACTTCAAACCCATGACTGGGGCACTTTCTCAACAAAGCTTTAAACCTCTTTGTGGCTTTACACAAAGGTTCATTAATACCTTACACAATGTAGTTATTGATGCCTTCACCTCATTATTCTTTTATGGTGGAAAGAAATGAGCCAAGAATTTAGTCCTACATCTTTCCAACTAGTCAAGCTTTGGTTAGGCTAAGAGAAAATGAAAAAAGTCTAAAAAACAATGCTTGCTCATCCTTCTCCATAATGCCAACAGAACCACACAACTCATAGAATGTGTACAAACGAGTATGTGGATCTTCATGATAAAGTTCAGAAAATTGATTAGAGCTTATTAGTTGGAAGAGAGCAGGTTTCATCTTAGCAATCTTCTTATTTGTGATAGGCACCCAATGTTAATGAAGTCACTAAGACTTGTGTACATTATCGAGTCTCCTATAGTTCTCCTGCAATTCTGATTTTCTTCAGCCATCTTTTCTTCAACAAATCAATATTTTGAGTGACTATGAGATTAGAAAAACACACAAAATACTAGAGTATCACATTAGTTCAAATAAGTTGTATATATATAAAGAAAAAATTAGAATAAAAAAAAGAATTAAGTCTAAAATAATTTTAAATGCAAAATTGTTATGTATTGCAATATAGGTCCACGACAACATCACTAAAAACCTTTTAGAATTTTCTTTAAATACCAAGTGCACCACTCATAGATGTAGCAAGTAATAAACATCGTTTTCTCACAAAAGCCTCGTGCAATACACGATAATACTCACAACTATAATAAAATTAGACTAAAGAACGATTCCATAATTTTTATTGGTATACAAGAAAATAAAATTGTGCATAAACAAATTAACTTTTTTTATGTATTTTTGTTAAATACTTGGAATGTAGAAAAAGGATAAGGATCAATAAGATGAAATTTCCATAATTAGATTTCACCAAACCTCACTCTCATGAATAAACAAATTAATTTCTTTCCTAACAAATATCAATATCAACCCATAATAACACCCAATCCCTAATTTCTTACTTGAATAAGCCTAAACTTTCCTATTAACTATTAATTCCTTGATCAATTATATAAAAAAAGAGTTGCTTTTGCCACAGGGGTCTAAGGCAACAAATGAATCATGCTTTATTCTTAGACATAAGCATTCACTAAGTATTTCAATTCACTACTAGATTACAAACAATATTTTCCAATACACTATGAATCAAATTTCAAGCCATGGATGATTACCACAACAGACATTAAGCATAGAATTAAAATATTGACATTGAAAGGAAAGAAATATATATATATATATATATATATATATATATATATAAAACCAATGTTAATTACATGAGAGTTTAATAGGTTACATCTAACCCTAACAACAATGGTTTTAGCTCCTTATAGTCATGAAGAGACCAAACATAACAAATGAACAATGAAAGAAGATGTCCCTAAAGCTCCTGTCCAAGTTTGACTTTTGCTCTCCTTTGGCTGACGATCCTAACCCTAACATAGACATTCTTTAAATAGATTTATTTCAGGGACTTTCGCGTTTGACCTAACATCAGTGCTGCAAGACTCAATTTACTATAGAGCCCTTAACCCAATTAGTGCCTAGCTTAACTCCAGTGGCATCGGGCGCAAGTTATCATTTATACCCTTGACTTTTGTGTGGCTGGGCTTAGTTTTCTAGAGTCGAGCTCTTGCCCTAAGTCAGTTTCCTCTTCTATATCCACTTTTAAGGGTTCCAAACCTGTTCTTATGAATCCAATGCTTCGTGTTCAACTTTCAAGACAAAATAAGGGGAATTAGTGTATCTTTCCATTGTTAGACTCCAATAATCTATTATTAACAAACCTAATAAAATAAAGAAATAAGAGTCACTCAAACTCTTCAAGGAATGGTTTAGAGAGGTAACACTAAGGATCTATAACCTCAATCTAAAAATGGCTCTATATGACATGGTCATTACCCTAAGGTCAGGTCCATTTACTAATAGCTTGTGCAAGATATTTCTTTTGTCATTTACAAATGACATAAGGTCGACTTTTGTGTGACTGGGCTCAGTTTTCTATTGTTGGTGAAAGTGGCTCTGCATGACATGGTCATTACCCTAAGGTCAAGTCCATTTACTAATAGTTGGTGCAAGATATTTCTTTTCTCATTTACAAATGACCTAAGGTCGGCTTTTGTGTGACTGGGCTCAGTTTTCTATTGTCGAGCACAATTGCCCTGTATAAACTTCCTCTTCTATATCCTCCTTCAAGGGTTCCAATCGTATTCTTCTGAATCATATGCTACCTATTTAACTCTATGAACAAAATAAGAGGAATTAGTATAGATTTCCATTTTCAGGCTCCAACAATCAATTATTAACAAAAACCTAATAAAATAAAAAATATAAGTAGGTTCCAAACTTAGAAAGAATTGATTTAACTATAAAAATTGGATAAAAATATGATAAAAGTAAATGTTATCAAACCCAAATTTAGACAATACGTCAGATGATACAGAGTCTGATGATGATATCTCCATCCCCACCAACAAGATCAAAAGGATGTTTAGAAAGCAAGAGAGTAAGAGAAAGGACAAAAGGTTCAAGACTAAAGATGGCAAGGAGTAAAATGAGAGAAAAGTCTGCTACGGATGCAAGAAGCCAGAGGACTTCAAATCAAAATGTCCTTATCAGGTTAAGAAAAATAAGGAAAAAAAGAAGAATTTATCCAGAAAGAAGAAGAGTCTTATGTCAAACTGAAAGGATTTGGACTCGTTCAACTCTGATGAGGAGGCAAACATAGGTTTCCTGGTTGATGTTGTAGAAAAATCCATGACAGAGGACTCTGATATATTGATAGTTTACATTTAGCTTATCAAGAAGCAATATCTAATAATAGTATAACTGCAACTGCATATAAAACCACGAAAAGAAAATATAAAAATGCATGCAAAGAAATTGAAGTAATGTAACAAGAGAAAGTTAGTCTAGATAATCTCTCTCTCAAAAACACAGAGCTTCTCCAAGAAAAAGAAAGATTATTAATGAAAATAGGGTTAAAAGGGACCTTGAGGTTCATAACACAAATCTCAAAAAATTTTAAAAAATAACTAGTTTTAGTGAGAGAAAAATTAGGAAAACGGCCTATTCGATTAAATGTGACAAACATTGATAATATTATAATTAAAAATATGGCTCTTAGGAAAGCTCTACCTCATTCAAATACAAATAAAAAATCACCAAACATGTTAATAAAAATTTCTAGGAAGTCTCATGACAAGAAAGAAATAGGTTATGATAAAAAATAATTCATCTACTAGTACATCAAGCTCTATTGTATATCCTAGATTCTCTACTAATATTCATGCAGGAAGGTTAAAAAATAAATCTTAAAAAAAAACTAACATGAAAGGACCCAAAACAATGTGAGTACCAAAAAAGAAAATTCTTCCTCTTACAACTATATTAAATCTAAACAAGAAGACTTAAATCTTGAAACTCGGAAAATGAATGCTAACTCTACATTAAATTTCAAAAAATCATTGTAAATTACACTACAAATCAATCATTAATTTTCAAGTGTTTTATGAATAATAAAATATAAAATTCGATATGATATAGGAGAAGAAGAAAATAGAACAGGAACATGAGAAAAAAAAAACAAAGAAAATATTTCTTGAATATACCAAATAAGCATATTGAGAGTTGAAATACTAAAATGATGCAATCTTTTTACATATTTACAAAAGTGAGTGCATTTCTTTTTATGAAAATTGATAAATTGTATCTACACAACATGATTTTATTTTGAAAATTGTATGATATGAGAACCATTTCTTTTTAAATTTTAATTAAGATAAGTGAAAAAATAAAATAAAAATTGTCATTTATTTTTGTAAATATATAAAAAAAATTATACCATTTTAATACATTACCGCATGTTGAGATATATAAATACATGTGAATAGACTCACTATCCCCTTTTAAAACCTAAACGTGGTGACATGGTTAAACAGATTAAAATAAAGGGTGGTTCCTCTTTAACAAGCATTAGGCCCAAAATATTATTAAAAGTCTCAAAACAAAGTTGTCCGAATATTCCGAAGTCCGAAGTCCGATCTCGTAACTAAACTTTAAAATTAAATTTTCTCGTAACTCTGTCATAGGACATGTCAAAATAAAGTCACATATTGTAGTTTTCCAATGCCATTTTGAGCTCCAACAAGAAGACAGGTAGGTCAGTGAGCTTTAAATCTGAAATTAAATAAGGATTATAATTAAAGTCCAAATAAATCAAATTAAGTGGTGATTACAATTAGAGCAGTAGATTTAATCATGAATATAGCCCAATAAACCTTAGATTAAATGAGAAAAAGAAATATGTTAATCAATTTCCTAAAAAGATGAAATTAAAAGAATGAGACATAATTTCTTAATGAGTACTGTAGGAGCTCTACTGATGACAAAACACTCTACCTTAACATATATTTCACTTATTTCTCATGACTTTAATCTAATTGAGTTTTGGGTAAAATCATTTATGTTTATGATTAAATCTATATTTTCCATATTTTTATACTAATTTAATCAAATTTCATATCATATTTGGAATAGCTTACAAATTTGAGATATAAGGGAGTGTTCTTACTTCTCATCAATATATTTTTAATTAATAACATACCTTCTCACGTGATATTATTGTTCTAGACATCATTAGTGATGAAAATTTATTATAATTTACTTAATTTTAGATGAATATATTTGTTATAAATGTCCATCCCATTTTTCCCTTAAAATACGAGTGGTTAATTCCAAAACTATTTCATACACATCAATTTAAAGTTTACAAATTTTAAATATCAAATTAATAGTTAATCTACACCTTTTTATTAAAATATATATGTTAATTTTAAAACTCATATCTCATTAGTTTATCTTTGTATAACGAAATATTTATCATTTCTATGACAATTTATACATCTCATATCATATTTTATTTCTGTCAATGATTTAATTTTACCACTATTGATTAATGATAATATATATATTTTTCATTTATACTTTCAGGTTTAGAAAAATACAGAAAAATCCAATTACAGTATCACTGTAAATAATTAATGCATTTTCCTAAGTTATGACAGTATTGACAATTTAAAATAAATTAAATTCCTTTTTTGACGGAAAATTGAAATTCCTTAAATATCAATCATTAATAAATTTTTCGTACTATTGTGTAGATAAGTTGTAGCATTTAATTATATATAAAAAAACTTGTTACGTTTAATTAATTAACCCAGTTAAAAGACTTAATTTTAATTGGCGTTTAAGGTTGGAAAGAATATTTCTTCTTTCTTATAGGATTGAAAAACTAAAAGAGTTGGATTACTTCAATTACACATAACAAACATGGAGCTGTTTGAGGTTTTTATGTACAGAGTAGGTGAATAAACAATTCCAAGACAGAAAGTTAACAATAATTTTTGGTTGGTGTGCCTAATGTCGTAAGATATGAATATAATTTCTATGTCATATGAAAGGCAATTATTGATTATCCCTTAATTAATGATGAAATGGTTGGCTTATGGGGTTGGATTGAAAATTACATGTCACTGAACATTTTATAAAATTGACGATCACCACCATCTTAAACCACCAACAGAACAAATAAAATATACTCACAAACTCCACTTGCAATCATTCCTTAAACGTAAATTAGGTTAAGTAATCTATTTTTTTCTTTATTTTACTATAATTGTTTTAATTTTATTTCATTATTTTCAATAATTTTAATTCGGTCACTTTTTTTAAAGAAACAATCATAAAAATTTCTTTCATCAAATTTACTGATATAATTTATATCTAAGAAACAAGTTCAAGTAGGAAGGAAATTCTCTATATGTCATCAGTGTAACTTATAAAATGAAGAAGAAGTAAGGTTGAATAAAATTTGTTTTCTAAAAAAATTAAAAAAAAGAATTTTAGTCTCATTTTATATTTATGAAAAAAAAATTAAATAAAAAAACAATAAAAGAAAGGGATTTTGGTTCATTTTAATATAGATTGCAAAAAAATAAAAAAATAATAACAATTGAATGAAACCAAATTCATTAGAGGTTCAGTTAGAAAAATAAAATAAAACAGTTGTGACTCAGTTTAATCAGTTCGGTTGGGGTCCAACCCATTAAGGGTGCATTAGAAAGTAAAATTATTATTTGCACCCCTCTTCATTAATTACTATCCTCACTCTTTCTCCTTTTAGCACATTCAACCTATGTCTCTACATTTTTTTTATAAATATTCTAGTTAATTACTCACCTTCATTGTCATTAATCTAGGTTGCTTTTATTTTATTTTTTATTTTTTGGTTTTCTTCCCTTTACTTTTAGTTTCTATTTCTTTTGTCCATTTTTAATGCATGAAATTAATTAAAAAATTGAAAAATTAATTGAAAATTTGAATGAGTGAGTTGGTAGTTTTTAAGGAGAGTCTGTTTTGTAAAATTTTAATAATAGGTGATTATTTTGCTTAGTTGCAAATAATTATGATTAAGGTGATTAATTTTTTAATTTCTTTTCAATAAAGTGCAACAATTAAAAATTCATTAATAGAGTAATTTGGAAGGTCTGAAGAAATTTTATAAAACACACAGAAAGAAAAGGAAAGAAATAAAAAATATAGGTAGCCATATAGAGAGAATATAAAAAAAAAAAAATCAAGAACTTTAGAGTCTAAAAAACAGTCATATTTCACAATTGGAGGAAACAACTTGAAGTAAACAGACTTAAAGGAAAACATCTGCAACTGGTGTGTCTTACTCGTTTGCTCCTTTGTAATTGTCATTTGTATGGTTGCCCTGTTTGCTTGTCTGATTCTGTGACAATTTTATTATCAAATGTTAGTGTTTTTATACCGTGTGTAATAGATAAAATTACATTGTGAAAGAGTTCTACATTATATCTGGAGTTGCTGCCTAAAACACATCTCCACATATTGTATCTGCCAGAAGATTGTTGTTTCATGCACTTTCTCAATTTTCCAACCAAGACAAGAGAGTGTTGCTCCACACGATCTCTTATTCCACCAATGCAGAAGCCAAATTCCTCAAGCAATCACAAAAAATTCAGAATAACCCTAAACCCTATTAGAATCTTCCCAAATAAAAAAATAAGCCAAATAGGAACCCTAAACCCTACCAGAATCCTCCCAAATAAAAAGAAAGCCAAATAGGAACCCTATATAAACCCTATCACAATCCTCCCAAATAAAAAAATAAGTCAAACAGGAACCCTAAACCCTATCAGAATCCTCCCACATTAAAGAAAAAAGCCAAACAGGAACCCTAAACCCTATCAGAATCTTCCCAAATAAAAAAATAATCCAAACAGGAACTCTAAACCCTATCAGAATCATAATCCTTCCCAATAGAAAATCAAAGCCAAACAGGAACTTGAAACCACATCAGAACACATCAGAACCTATCATAATCCAAAAAAAACACATCCAACCACAAAGCACTCATCATAAGCCAAACAAATACCAATCAGAACATAGACAAGACCAATTAGAACCTATCATAATTCACACAGAATACGTCCTTGAACTATAGAGCACCTGTTATAATAGGTCAGAACCTTCAATCCAAACTGCATCATAAATCCGATATCCAGAGAATACAAAAACTTGCATCATAATTCAACCACAACATTCATCAAACAAAACCAAAAAAAAAAAAAAAAAAAAAAGAAAAAAACACCACACTAACAACATTTTCTTGGACTTCTCCTTATTAGCCAAAAAAAAAAAAAAAAACCAAAAAAAAAAAGCAGAGCAAAACAAAACCAATATTCAACAGAGAGAAGGGTGCTAAAAAAATAATTATTCATTACTCGGATAAAGCTGCCCAATCAAACTCCACGGCAGGGTACTTCT
>Ga0099825_1010546_pt1 | contig 10102 bp, 5 predicted proteins | sample SiratroredBW_FD_76838 | JGI IMG/M metagenome (GOLD analysis project Ga0099825, IMG submission 76838) | Root nodule microbial communities of legume samples collected from California, USA - Siratro red BW | ecosystem: Host-associated > Plants > Roots > Nodule | place: USA: California | collected... | reverse complement strand
TGTACTGTGACTGGATTATATTCTGTTTACTGGTTCATTCTACTGTCTTGCTCAGTAAAGTCAATAAAGATCTAGTTTATTAAACAACTTGGAATTTCTTAAAAGGGTCAACTAGTTTTTGAAAAAGATTTTGAAATCCAATTCACCCCCCCTCTTGTATTTCAGTCAAAACAGTTTCTTTCAAAAACAATTCAAAAATATCTCACCCCCAAATCGCAGATCCCACGAAATCTCTCTAAATACACTACAAATCTTACAATAGATAAGATAATGTGTACCTTAAATGGTTGTAAAATACAGTAGTAATCGACAATTTCAGAATGAATTGGGCACCCAAATCGCAGCTTGGAACTTGGGAGGTGGCGCACGCAGTGGACGGAGTGAGAGAGATTGAAGGAGAAAGATTTTTAAGAATTAGGGTGCAAGAGAAAATGGTCTGCACAATACAAAATTAAGGGTATTTTTGTCCATTTTGCAAATTTTGGAGGTGCCCCAAGAACTACTTGGAGGTGTAGGAAGAAGCACTCCTTGTATTTAGGTTAAAAAGTATAATAGGTTGTCTTGAATTTTTAGGCCTTTTATTTGGGCCAAACCTTAACCATGAGAGAGAGAGAGAGCTGGTGCCTAAGGTATGAGTTAGGGTTGAAGTGGCACCTATGTTAGGGCTTAGGCGGTGCTTACACATGTTTTCCATGCTCCTTGCTCTTACATTGCCAATGGAGAGGATCCTCTCCATTCATGACTTGACAATTGTCTTTCTTTAATTGGAGAGTTTTTTAAGAAGCTTGTCATACAAGCTAGGGTTAGGATTAGTCTTAATTTTCTCTATAAATAGGATGTTTATAAGACTCATTTTTTTGCCATTCAACTTGTTCAAAAGCTCTTTCCTTTTTAAACTAAACTCTTGCTTCCTCTTAAGTGTTAATTAAACCTCACACATAATTTCCTTCCAAATCCATATCATACATCCACAACAACAATTATTTTGTTGCATCTATCAAATTCACATCCAAAACATCAAACCCTCAAAGAAGAAGCACATTGACACAAGCATGCAAACTAGGATTGCATCACAAAGTTCGAAGGTTACTATAGAATTTTGTCTTAGGTATTCTTAACTTATAGTATATTTCGAAAAAGAAAGTCTCCTCCATTCATTAAATAAAATGTCATCTCCATGTATACTCATTCAGTTTAATGGTTATAGTCAATGTCATCATTTTCTTCTCCTAACAAGGTAAGTAAATATAAGGGTGAGTCTCTTTGATATCACCTTCATGGGATCAATATAATTTTAGATTTTCTTTATAATTTTTATTATGTTTTTAATTAAGTAGTTGAATAGTCACATGAAAGATAAAATAATTTGTGAAAAATAATAAGGTATATAATGGGAAATAAAGACAACATTAATGGTGGTTAATTACTAGTAAGTATAAAGGTTATATAGGTACTTAATGTCAAAATTTAGATGATTTTACATAATTTGGTCTACTTAGAAATGTAATGGAGATATATATAAATTTTGAAAGAAAATTAAATTTTTTCTTTGTGAGAACTTTATGGAGTTAGAGTAATAAGAACTTAATCTTTCTTGAATGTGGTGTCAATATTATTTTTCAAATTGAATATTAAATCAATCATTTCCCTTATTTTCACATCATTCTTCCTTGTCTCTAAAAATTTACTAAAATCTTTCAAATGTTCACATCATAATTACTTAGTTATATTATCAAATAAATGTTGTAATTGAATGAAATAACTTAAAAACAAATCTCAAATTACATCATAACCATGAATCAAAATTAAATAGTTAAAAGAAATAAAAACTTATAATCATTTTCTTTAAGTAATACAATCACTAAGTATAAACTTTATCATTACCATAATTAATAAATAAACTATATTTACCATCATCAAACTTTTATCATTCAATCTTTTTATTTTTTAATCGTTTCGGTAAGTCTTTTTCAGTATTTTAGAATATATTTCCGGAACTCAACTTTCACCCCTCCAAAACATGTTATGTATTTTCAATTCCGGAAGTTATTAACCCAATCTATAGAAAAACATCTATCCTACTCTAACAAAACCAAGCAAAAAATAGCTATCAAACCTCACTCACACCACCTTTCTTTACCTTTCAACACCACTATCACCTTCACAAGCCCTCATCGGGGAGATGAACACCGTCAACGACGAGAACTGCTCTACCACGAACCTGTTTATGTTTTCACTGCATCATGAAAGCCATTGCTGCTCCTTTAAAATAAAAAATGACAAGGGCACGATTGGTATTTTAAAAAATTGACGGGGTGCAGGAAGCAATTGCCAATATCCAATAATGTGCCTCCCCATCAGCCCAACCCAAAATTGATATTTGCTCCCCATCCAAACAAAGCAAAGAGCTCAAGTTCATTCTCTTGCATTTCTCTGGCAATCTTTCTCCCTCCCAATGCCGTGCATTGCTTCAACTTCAATGCCATAGAACCAAACTTCACAAATGGCCTGCTGCTACAAATACCACTATTTCTTTCTCCACTCTCATTCCTTCTGGAGAAAGCTTCCATTCTCTCATAACCGCACCACCACCACTTTGTCTCGCAATCTTCGAATCCCCACTCTCTTTCATTCTTCCCGCGCGCTACTCTCCAAGGTAAGCAACTCACCAATTACTACTATTTCACACTTCACTTCACCGTGCTATTCTCGCTGTTGAAATCTCTCTTTCTCTTTCCTCACTTTGCGTTTCCGCGTTAGGGCTATTGCTGTGCTTCTACAGATTCGCCACCAGCTGTTCCTGCAACTTCTCCAACGTCGGTTCCTGACGCTGGATTTGGAACCGCTCAAGCGCTGCGGCTAGGTTCAGCTGCCAATGCGGAACGTGTCACCAACACCGATCCACTAAACGGAAGAGTTATGATCATCGACGGTACTTCGATTATTCACCGCGCCTACTACAAGCTCTTAGGCACGTTTCGTTTTCTTTGATCGTTTTCGTTGACGCTTAATTGTGCTGTTCACTTTTCTAGAGTGTGGTGCGTGTTATCCGGTGAATTCTTAAACGTGTTGTGTTGAGTTGTTACTAACGGCATAAAAGGTTTCTACACTCTCATCTAATTTAATCATATCATAAAATACTTTTACAATAATTAGTTAAAGTCATTCAAATAATAATTTATGATTGGTTTACACTGTAAAAAAATTACATTGACTGGACATGGAAATTACACTCTTTTAAATATTTCACGTGTTTGACAAAACTCGTGTGTTTATGTGTATGTTCTGTTATTGATAAAATTTACAGCTGTTTTGGCTTCCTATTATCTGCTCTGTGTGTTTTTTTTTTTTTTAATTTAATCTGGGGTTTGTTGGAGTAGAGCTTGTGTAACTGATTGCTGTGAATCTTTTTCATGGTGTGATAGCAAAGTTGCACCATGGTCATCTAACACATGCTGATGGAAACGGAGATTGGGTTTTAACAATATTTACGGCTCTATCTCTTGTAAGTTATCTGTATAGACATGTATTTTCTCATTTTAATCAGTAAAAAATCATAAACTTTTCATGCTTCTAGCATAATTTTTTGCCATCTTGGTGAAAAAAATATAAATATATAACAGTAGATATTAATTTTAGTGCCCATTTAAAAATATAACGATTAGGTCAGACATTAAGTAATATATAAGGCTTCGGTTCCAGATAGTTTGTTATAATATATTCTTGGAATTAAATTTAGAGGACTGTAGACATATATTGAGATTGTTTTTTTCGTGTTTTTGTTATTTTCAGTGAGAACTTGTAGTTTTTCTTTCACTAATATGCTACATGAATTAGTGATTATCAAGGCTTTGAAATAAAGTATTATTGAAGATTGCTCAATAATAGATTGCAATCTGGGAAATAAAGTAATACAAAATTGAGAAAGAAAAACGATAATCATGCTAGACTTGTAGTTGTAGGTTTATTCCAAACCAAATAAGTTGAATAAAACTTAAGATAGTTTGGAGAGCAATTAGAAAGGTGAAGGGTATTGGCTTGAAGTCACTTTGGGTAAAATGTGTTTAGAGTAAAAGATTGACCTGTTAAGTCAAATTATTAGGTTTTGATATAAATACGATATTCATTAAAGTATGCCTGTATAATCTTAGTATAATATCTTTACATTCTTATATTATTTTCTCCCGACTTGCATTATGGTTGTACTATAATATAAACGCCTTTATAATATAATCATTTGTCTAATTAAATAATGCTGTTTAATGCGTCAGCAAGTTCAAACATGCAGACTTGTAAGAGCTATAAGTTAACTTTTCTGCGTTATTTTTCACTTTTCCTCAATCTTAGAGACTTAACTTTAATTTGTATTGAAGAAGCTTTGTAGTACACTTTTCTTAATCAACTACAAAGAAAAATAGTGCAGATTCTTGGAATTGAGCCACAATTTTTGTTTTAATTGACAATGCAGCTTGCATATAATGATTTCAAATGTGGTTGATTGCACAGATAAGTTTCATTTTGTGTGATTGATGTGTGTTGATTTCAACTTATAGTCATTATTTGTTATTGTTCTTGCAGATAATTGATGTTCTGGAATTTATCCCCTCTCATGTGGTGGTAAGTTTTGCTCATCATGTATTTATATATGCGCAAAAGCATGTATTTCCATGAACATTTTCATCGTTAGTATTTTTTTCCCTATTATTTCAATCTTATTCTTTTCTCATGTTTATAATCAGTTAATCTTATGACCTTTGTTTGGTTTCTTTTACACGCAGGTAGTGTTTGACCATGATGGTGAGTTATGAAATACTGCCTCTATATCGGCCAGTATGATTTTTCGTTTTCCACTTTTATACCCTTCATGCTAATAGAAATTTAGCTTTTGTTTAACCATTGTAACACTTCTTTTTGTACTATTTTACTCTTCTGGTATAAAACATGGAATTGGTAATTGATAATCAATTGTGAATTACAGTTTTCGTGCGGCTTTTTGCTGTGCTACTTATGTTTTGATTGAGATAGGATTGATTTCCATGACTGAATTTGGATTGCTCTATTTTCCAAATAATATTAAAAAAAAAATATTTACTGCAATGCAATAAAGAGGCTGGGAAGCAAAACATGGATTGGAATATAGGATATCACAATGGGCAAAATGGGTGCAGCCCTAAATAGGAGATGTGGTTGTGGAGGAAAAAGAAGAATGGACATACACAAAATTCTGGTGCTGATATTCCTCCATAAAAGAATTGGATTCATACCACAACAATATCTTATGAAGTTAATGTCTTAATAAGAAGTTTTAGAAGAAGATTAAACCCGTGCATATCTTTTTACTCTGAATTCCAGACTGGCCTTAAAGGATTCATTTTGTCGCAATATTCAGCCTTAAAGAGTCCTCTGTTAGCAATATTGGTTTTATACTGTCTTTCCTTTTATACGATGTTCAACGTTTTCCTGTTGGCTAAAGATCTCTGTGCTACAGGCCTCACTAAAACTTCAATGTAGATTTTTGCCGATGCTCTATTTCTGCTGGATTACCTTTCCAGTACATGCCAAAAGTATTAAGCATTTGTTTTAAAATGACAATAGGAAATTTGAGGTCAAAAGTTAATGGAGTTGAATGCTTTTATGCTATTCTTGCAATCTTTGGGTTCGTTCTGTTTGGCATCTTATCTTGTTCTGAAGCATTCATATCAGGTTTACCTTAATCATAAATGAAGAGACAAATATAACTGAAATATAGGTGATTTGATGTCTAATCCTTTGCATTTTAGGAAGCAGCATCCTTTAGTTTCGCTTGAAACTGAAGAGGAAGGAAGATTTTTGTACCTGGAAAGTATAAATAGATAAGTAAAAATTTAAAGTACTGTTTGCTGCATGAATTTCCACCAAATTCTTGCTCTTATACTCTGGGATGTTGCATTTAGATTGAACTTGTTATGATCTGTGAAGATGGCAGCATAGGAAGAATACCATGTTCAGTCAAGTACATATTGCTTCTAGTTCTAGAGGCTGACATAATTTTGCGTCTCTTCTTCATAGCAGCTAACTTGCATTCTCAGGTTCATTGGCTTGTAAAGCCACTCTCAAATATACTTTTAATAGAGAAAACCTTCTCATTTCAGGACTTCCTTTTGGTCATACTTATAATTCATCAAAAGAAAGTTTTACTGCAAAAGGTATGTTTGTTTTTGAGTTTCAGTATTTGCATGATGAAATTGGCATATGCAAACAATATCAGAATTTGAACCTCATTCTTTTGTGGTTATATATGGGCACAAGTGGAGTGGTGTGTGTGCCTATATATTTTTTATCTTTTTCTTTCTATGCATCTTTTATTAAATTATTTGACTTTCTCAAATAAAGTGTACTTTTACTTTGTCCACCCACCCTAAGTAAAACTCCTCTAGCTCCTGACTCTATGTATATGTACCCTTTGATATTTATTTGTCTAGGTTTCATTCAGATAAAGTACCTGTCATCATAAGGTTGGAGGTAATCCAGATAATGATCTCAACTGTTCTGGGGTCTAGTCAAGACATTTGGGTGAGACTTAGGAGAATATAATGTTTTTTGTTATATTTGTGAGCCAAATTAGTAAAACAACCTATCTTTTTCCCTCTATGATGGGTTGGCTCAATGGATCAAATGGCTCCAGGGTGTTCTATTGTGAATCATGTCTATAGAAAAATCATTGAGTATATTCTTTTGTTGGTCTTTTTACTGTCCAACAGTTAGTTCTATATAGCGTTGCAGGTGTTATAGTAATAGCTGTGTAAATTTTTTCCTTATACTTGAGTGCTACATACCTTTTTGTTGCAAATAACACTTAAAGACACTCTGTTAATTTGAATCCTATGTTTTTTTTTTTTTTTTTTCTACTTCCCTGTCTTTAGTTTGATGGATTCGGATACTTAAACAACGAGATTTGTGTTGATGAGGTATGGTCTATAATTTTACCTAAGTCAGGATTGATGATCCTTTGCTAAATTTAAATGCATAGTCTATAGCTTCTACTTGAAGAAGAGCCATGTACTTCTGAAACCAGCTCCACATCACAAACTTCGCATTTATCTCCGTCTCAACTCTCCACCTAGGAGGATTCATCTGCTAAAAAGCATGCATTATTATCATGGCACTGCTCTTGAATATGCTTCGTCGCCCAAAGATAGCGGTTCAAAGTTGACCCTTGGCATTGTCCTGTAGTTGTCGTAAAGGCTATTATTACTTATGGCCTTAACTTGTATACTCGTACTAGTTATGATCCCCTCATACGTATCCTTGTTTTCTCAAATTAGGCAATGTGAAGTCCTTTCTTCTCCATGCGCCCCCTCTACAATGCATCTCTTGTCACCTTATTTTTCACATTTTCCATATCAATAAAGGCCATGTGTAAAAGTCTTCCTGGACTGTTCTGTCACATCTTTATATTCCTTTCTCAAGCTTCATTTGAGGACCACAATATCTATCTGCTTATAATTGTGGGTTGTAATAATGTGGTTCTGCATTGCCCTGATCTTCTATTCTGTCTCGTGTTGATTTGTGGGGCTTCAATTCAAATCAAGCTGGGGTAGTTAATGTGTTTTACTGCGTTTTTAGAATGTCTAACTGATTAATTTACCTTTTTAAGTGAGCTTTTCCTTTCTTTGACCAAGTCTCTAAAGCTTTAAATTTGTTCTTAATTTCACGTGCTCCTTATTTGAAGGTCTGAATTTTCGGCACAATCTATACCCTGCATACAAGAGCAACCGTCCTCCAACTCCTGATACCATTGTTCAGGGACTTCAATACCTTAAAGCATCCATCAAGGCTATGTCCATAAAAGTCATTGAGGCAAGTATAGGATGTGGGTTCCTGTTGCTTAAAGATTAAGGGTGTAATATAATTGATACAAAATTCATTCAATGATAGGTTCCAGGTGTAGAAGCAGATGATGTGATTGGAACATTAGCCTTAAGGAGTGTTGATGCTGGGTACAAGGTGATTCCCTAATGATTTTGAATTCTGATGCACATTTCAGATTTTGACAAAATAGTGTTCTCTTTTGACCAAATGAAGTACGAGTATAGTTGTTAAGTGGGCATTTCTTTAACACTGCTTTTGGCACACAAGAAGGAAGTTGTGTGGTAAGAATGCGGGTAAAGTTAATTTTGAAGGTTGTTTGGAACAAATGATTTAGTAGATAAAGTGGCAAAAAATGAAGTGGACCCCACGTTTAATAATTTTCACGTATAAGTAACAGTAATAAAGTGACACGGAGAAATCTCCTTATCTACCCTCGTGCATGCTTTTGATAGCTTCAAATTTAGACATGCTTTAAAGCTTCCATAATCAATTAATAACCCACTATAATCAATTATGGGTTTTAAATTGATAAAGAATATGTAAAAAGTTTGAAACAATGCAGGGGCAAACATATAATTCATAATCACTTTCCTTTCTTATATTTTCATTCAAACAAAACATTCTTTTGCGATTTTCATTCATTTCTTCCCTTTTCTACACTATTTAGCTTAAACAAAATAACCTCACTTTCTATTCTTTTCTCACTTATTTGTCTTCTTTTCTTTTCTCTTCCACTCTCTCAATTTCTTTTCTCCCAACCAAACAGAGGCTAAGAGAGGCTATTGGCAAAACCTTTAAATGTATTGTAACCATTTTTATATAGTTAATTGTCATTGTTTCGTGATTCAGTTTTGAACCCATATAGCACAAGACACTCGGACTAAAGCTAATCATTTTTGTACTGACCAACTTTATGCCGACCAAATCTTGATCATACCTATAAGCCAAAGGCCAAGGACAAAGGTCGAAGGCTTCAGCAGACAATCAGCTCTCTAGAGGTGTCCCTTCGGTGAACTAGTCCTACGGTTACAAAAAGGATCATGGAAATGCGATTTGTTACCAAAATTTCCAGGATTAACAGAATAAAAGCTAACCATGCCCCAAAGATAAATTCTGGTACCTTGAGCCTTCCTAGTGGGCTTAAGAAGAATCATCCATACTAGCCCCTATAAATACAATGCAAGTTTAGATGGAAGGATCGTTGAACAACTCTCTAGCTTAGATACTCAACTTTTAAGTCATAACAAGTTTACTAACAATGTTATTGTTAAGATCTCACATCAATTAGGTATATGGTCAAAATATTCTATATGTATTACTTTGGTAATCTTTCATCCTTGATCTAGCTTTGGGTTGAATTAAAACCAATATATTCTCAATTCTGTTATGGTATTCCAGCCTATCTAGCCTGGAGGCTGGACATTTTAGGCGTCTGTAAGCCTTGTGCTCTAAATTTCTATTCCTGGGTCTGTCAAGATCCCATGACTACATAGCCAAAAAAACATGATGACATGAACAATCCTTATACCTTGAGTTAGATTTTGGGGCTCACAAGTCATTCTTTATTCTAGTAAGTGGTGTTGTGTTGCTCCAAAAACCCAAATATTTTAATTCCTTGTTTATATGAAAATTTTTTTTATTCATAAGACAAAACAAAATATATTATGAAGTTGGTAAAAGAATATTATCAAAATTCAGTTAATTTTTCAATTTTAGTCGAGAGATCTCAACAAACCTATAGATTATGTCCTTTTTTTTCGCAAAAGATTACAATATTATAGTAATTTAAAGAGATTTATATAAAGAGAAAAACTTAGCCAATATTATTACAATACGTAGTGTTAAATAGAAATGTTATGGCTCAATTTTTCTTGGTTTATAAGTTGGTGATTTTCTCGCATATTCATGTATTATTGGGGGACAAAAGGGATGGAATGGATAAATTTTAATTCGGATTCTAGTGGATTGGATTACAATAATAATAAATCATTAATTCATTTTGATTTGTGAAAAATTCATTTAAAAAGTTCCATCCATCCTAATCCAATTTATCTATTAAAAAAATTTGGTTTGGTCGATTCTTACTAAAAGATGTCTCGGTCAAAACACATTGAAAGATGCTTTGCTTGAGGTTAGTTGAAAATTCTTTGATCAAGGCCGAACTAAAGATGTATACATTGTGATTGACTCAAAACTGCCTCGGTCAAGGTTTTGTCAATGATAGCCTAACTAATGTCACCATGATGATGTC
>Ga0099825_1010542_pt1 | contig 10105 bp, 16 predicted proteins | sample SiratroredBW_FD_76838 | JGI IMG/M metagenome (GOLD analysis project Ga0099825, IMG submission 76838) | Root nodule microbial communities of legume samples collected from California, USA - Siratro red BW | ecosystem: Host-associated > Plants > Roots > Nodule | place: USA: California | collected... | reverse complement strand
GGTTCTGTCCAGCTTTACAAACATGTCTTTATCATGTGTCATGTGATGAGTGCATCCACTATCAATCAACCATGTTTCACTAGTGATGTCACTAGCAAAGCAAGTCGCCACAAAAAGAAGCTCTTCCTTCTTGTCATCAGTCTCTTGAGCAATTTTCACCTCTTGTTGCTTTCTTTTGCATACCTTCTCCACATGACCCTTTTGATTACAAGATCTACATACCACATCTGGTCTCCACCAACATTTCCAATGTGGCTGATTAGTTTTTTTGCAGTGTTGACATGCTGAGTACTTCTCCTTCTCGTCATCGTCATCCTCATCACTTTTCTTCTCATTTTTCCAGTCTTTCTTCTTTGCTTTGTAACTCAACTGTGACCTTGCTAAATGTTGGGAGAATCCGAGGGGGCATAAATGGGGAGATCTCATAAGAATGAGAAATGAGTCAAACCACATAAGGGAATGACACCACCTTCAACCCAAAACCTTAAGGCAATAGGTTTATGGGTCTTCTTTCTTATATATTGCTCAACTTACTCATTTCTATCCAATGTGGGACTTAGACTCACACTTGGATACCCAACAATCTCCCCCTCAAGTGAGAGTCTCTCTTCTACACTCCCCATCGAGCACTATATACTCACAGCCGGTACCTTATGAGTCGGTCATCGTCACGTCGGCACGAACCTTCGGCTTTGATACCACTTGTTGGGAGAATCCGAGGGACCATAACTGGGAAGATCTCATAAGAATGAGAAATAGGCCCAACATACAAGTGAATAACACCACTTTCAACCCAAAACCCTAAGGCAGTAGGTTTATGGGTCTTCTTTCTTATATATTGCTCAACTTACTCATTTCTACCCAATATGAGACTTAGACTCACACTTGGATACCCAACACTAGAAAAACTCCTTCAGTATTCGACTCTTCTCTCAACAACTCTTCTCTCAACAACTCTTTTCTCAACAATCTTCTCTGCTCTTGGATTTGCAGAGAGTTCATCAACTCGGTTAGTGAAATCATTGTGTGAACTCTTGAATCTTCAAGTGATGAGATCTTTGCTTCAAACCTTTCTGGAAGACTCACCAACATTTTTTCTACGATCCTTCTATCAGGTAAATTTTCACGTAATAGTAGGATCTTGTTGACCACTACTAAGCACCTATCAAAATATTCTTTGATGGTTTCGGCCTCCTTCATTCTCAGCATCTCAAATTCTCTTCTAAGATTGAGAACTTGCATCTGTCAAGTTATTTCATTCCTTTGAAACGCCTCTTGGAGAGTGTTCCAAACTTCTTTAGTTGTTTCACAGGACATAATTCTAGTGAATACAACATCAGAAACAACAGAGGGAATACATTTATTGGCCTTCGCTCTTCTTATTACTTCATCATTGTAATTTCTGAATTGAGCTGCAGTTGGATATTCTTGTGGATTTCAGACATTACAACATCCCACAAACCACTCGCTTTTAGATAAGACTTCATTTTGAAAGACCATATTTGATAGTTTTCTCCAGAAAAAATCGGAGGTGCTGTCATGAAGTTTTCCACCATGGGTGAAGTTGTTTTTCTCAAAAGGTTCCTCACTGGTTTCCTTCTGTTGTTTTTTTTTTCGTGGTCTCACACACAGACCCTTAAGAACCAAGAGCTCTGATACCAATTGATGGTTTTATAAAATAGGAGGAAATATGTATGAAGAGAAAATATTGTTATTTCTTCTTATTTTTCTGAGCCATCAATAACATACATTTATAATACTTGCAGAAAGAAAAAATATCTGACTGAAATAACTCCTCTTAAAGTTTAGGAGCAATTATAACAAATTGAAATCTTAATGTCTACGAAATAATTAAGAGCGAATATTATAACAATTAAGAGCAAATATTCTAATTAAAAATATATTTAGAAAATGACTAAATCAATGTGTAGTTTCAAAAGCAAATTTCTAACACACTGTACCACGTTGCAGCCGCTCCCACAACCACAAGCTCTAGAATGTGGCTCTCAACACCGCAATCCTTCAACCCCACACCAAAACCAAGATGGTCTCCGCTCCCATGCATTTGTGCACCACGTCCTACGATGTACTTCCGCCGGTTCAACCCATAACCCATTCTACTCCTTCCTTCCCTGTCACCTTATCACTAAGCCAAATTCTCCCATGCACTTCTATTGCACCTTGTAAGCCAAAAGCCACCTCCCCAAGCCTCTCAAAAAGCTCACTACTTCAACCCCTTTTGGTATGACTACAAAAGTGTCAAGATTTCAGCAGTGTATCTAGGAAATGTATTATCCATACACGTGTCTAAACCATAAGAAACCTCGCCACCACACTTACCACCAAACCCCACCAAAATCTTCATCTTCTTTTGGCATTCCTCTTCCCCAATGGCGTTTCGAAAACATACCCACATGGCTCCTTTTTCGTCAATTCTCCTAGTGTTAAGAAGAAATGCATTGAAACTGAGAACAAGATGAAAATTGAGATTGAAGAGTTGGATAAGACTATATCTAATTTGAAGCCAATAATTTCGTCTTTAGAAGAGAGAATTGCAAGGGAAGAGTCAAATAAAATGGTAGCTATTGCATGTTATTAAAAAGAACAGGAAGCCAGAAGTGCAGCCAAGGCCATTTCAAATGAGGACTTGTACGAACGATCACAAGAGTATAACATGAGTTTGCAACAGTACAATAGTCGTTTTCAATCAGATCTTGAAACAACTAATGAGGCACAAAAACAATTGGAGGTGGAGAAAGCAACCATTGTTGTGAACCTTAGCAATGTGAGAGGCCACAATAAGGCATTGCAGGATCAGTTGGCATCCCTCAGAGCTTCACAGGACGAGAGATTACTAGGCAAAAAGAAATTTTACCAAATGAACTCAAAGGCCTTTGGGAAGAATTGAAACAAATTAGGGATGATCGAGATCGTCAGCTTTTACAAGTCTAAGCTTTGACTGCAGAAGTAGAAAAATACGAAGAATATTCTGGGAAATGTGTGCACAGTTGGATACCTTGATCATTAAAACAAATGCTCTTGAGGAGACATGCTCTTCTCAAAGGGACCAAATAAATATGTTGTAACGGTTGAAAGGGAGAAGTTAAAGATGGTTGATTTATCTGCTTCAGAAACAAGAACAATTTTTGAAGATCAGAAAAGAATTGTACTTGAACTCCAGGAGACTGGCAACAGAAGTTTGATAGGGTTGTCACTTTCACAAGATTTTCCATCGTTGACTCTTAAATTCTTTTATTAGTCAGAACCCAGGTTTGTTGGAGAAATCACTTCCCATGACATTCAAGGCATCACGGTTGATTGACTTTGATAACCAAGATTTTGTGAACACTGTGTCCAAGGAAAAGCCTGCGTAATGTAGGTCAGTAGAGAATAAAGGTAACCCGTGATTACATTCATGCTGACTTATAAGGGTCATTTACAACTTCTTCACAATCTAATGTTAAATACTTCCTATCAATAGTAGATGACTACTTGAGAAAGTTATGGATCTATTATAGGAACACTAAGGATGAAGTTGAGAATTTTAAGAGTTGGAAGCATCTAATGGAGGACCAAACTGGTAAGACGATGAAGAGGTTAGTAGCTGATAATAATCTTAAAGAGTTAGTGTTGGAGTTCCAAAGGTGTTTTGGGTTGAAATTGTTGCTATTGTTGCTTGTCTAATCAATACATGTCCCTCAACAACACTAGAGATGAACACTCCTGAGGAGATCTGGTCAAGACATTCCCCAACCTTGAAGACCTAAGAATCTTTGGTTGTGTTACTTATGCTCATATAAGGCAAAGAAAATTGGATGCACGTGCTATTAAATGCATGTTTATGGGCTATCGAGAAAGTGTGAAAGGATATGATTTATGATGTCATGAGGTAGGATTTAAAAAGTGTATCATTAGTTGGGATGTCATCTTCAATGAAACTAAAATGACTTATAAGTAAAGAGTTTCAAAATGTGAGACTTGGAGTAGTCATGATGGTGAAATGGCTAACATTAAGATGGAGTCTAGCAAAGAAGAAGCGTATGGTTTTCTAGAGGATCATGTGTTACATGATTTAGTAGATGATAGATAAGAAACTTTTGATAAAGACAAATGTTTTGATTATTACATGCTTGTCAAAGAACAAGTAGAACAGTAAAAGCTCGAAAGAGGCGTGGATATGCAAAACTTATTACATAATCCTTAATAGTTGCTAGTAAGGTATTAGAAAATGAATCTTCTAATGTATCCTCCACATTATCAAGTAAAGAGAAGACTCCATGAATGAGGAGATAAACTCACTTCGTTTGAACAATAGCTAGACTCTTTTTCGTAGACCTATGGGTTCTAGGTTGGTCAATTCTAAATGAAATTTCAAAAGTAAAGATTGTATTTCAAAAACTAGTCAACAAAAGTTCAAGGCGATATTGGTGGCTAAAAACTTTACTCAAAGAAAAGTAATTGATTATAATAATGTGTTTCTCCTGTGGTAAAACACAAATAATTTAGATATTGTTAGCCATGGTTGTTGAGGTTACCCTTGAGCTAAAACAAATGGACATTAAGATTGTGTTCGTATATAGAGACTTAGAGGAGATAATTTATATGAAGCAACCAGAAGGATTTGAGGTAGGAGACAAGAAGAATTACGTTGTAAGTTAAACATATCCTTATATGATCTGAAACAATCCTTAAGGCAACAGAAAAAACATTTTGATGAGTTCATTACAAGAATTGACTTTGAATGTAGCAAGTATGATACTTGCTTCTACTTCAAATTTTTACTAGGAGGTCAATTTATAATATTGATGTTGTATATAGATGACATTCTAATTGCAATCAATAGTAAACCTGATGTGCAAAAGGTTAAAACTGAGTTGAATAACAAATTTGAGATGAAGGACCTTAGACCTACTAGGAAGATTTTGGGGATTGAGATCATTAGATGAAATGATTTGAAACGTCTATATGTGTCTCAGGAGACCTATCTCAGAAAAATCCTTGAGAAGTTTGGTATTACAAACTTAAAACATGTATGCACACCTCTTGTGTCTCATTATAAGTTGGGTGATGAAAAATGTCCTAAATAGTAGAGGAACAATGTTATATGGATGGTATTCCGTATGCCAATATAGTTGGTTCTATTATGTATCCAATGGTCTGCATACACCCTAATATAGCTTATGTTGTAAGCATCTTTAGCAGGTTCATATAAATCCTGGGCCAACTTCTTAACAAGCTCTTAAGTGACTTCTTTGTTACTTGAATGAATTGCATGGAAAAGTTTTAGTTTATGGTGGAGCTAAAAGGTTTGTTAGATATGATCTAATAGAAGGATTTGTGTGATTAAGACTTTGATGGGTGTTTAAGCACTAAAAAGTCTTTCACGAGCTATGTGTTCATTGCTTATAATATTGCTATCAATTGGAAGATCAGTTTATAAAAGGTAATGAGTTTATCAACCACTAAAACAAAGTACATTTCCATGACAAAAGTTGTGAAAGAAGCCCTATGATTGAAGGGTTTAACCAGGAGCTGAAGGTGCAAGACCAAATTATCATTGTCTTCTCTAACAGTAACGACACGATACAACTACTTAAGAACCAGGTCTACATAAAAGAACTAAGCACATTGATATTAGGTTGCATTTCGTAAGGGAAGAGATTGCACGAAGATTTGTGAAGGTGATGAATGTCTCAACAAATTATAATCCCTAGATTATGAAGGTTTTGTCAAATAACAAGTTATTTTCATTGCTTGGATTTGATCCAAGTGATTAGTGATTAAGCTTGTAATGAGATTAGCGGTAGGTAGTGACTCTCATGTAGAAAATTTTTGTTGAACCAATATGGAGATTTGTGAAAATTGACTAAATAAAATCTTGTCTAAAGATTCCTAGACCTTCTAATCTTGTTATTCGTCCAATGTTTTGGTATACAACTTCTATCATATGTGGTAGATGGTCTTAATAGACTTTATAATCTCTTAGCATACATTGAATCTTGAATCATCTAGTGAAACCGTCTAAGTGACATTTAATTTAATAATAAGAAACAATATTCACATATCTTCTTCATTAGTCTAAGTACGTTTCAGATGTGTCAGTTATAATGATATTATTGTATAAATAAAACCTTTGTATTATTAATAAAAGCTAATGTTTGAGTTGTAGTTCAATGAAAATTTATTATGTATTAGAAACTATGAATTTGTAATTTATGAATTTAATGAATTTTCTAATAAACATATATTGAAATTAGTTAACACTTTAATTAAATCATATTAATTTTTGTATTTGATATTTTTTTTATTCTTCCTTTTATTAATTACTTTCTATTGTCTATGTTTACGAATTTTCTATTATTATTATTTTCTATTTATATGATAGACACCCTACAATAAATTTAATTAAGGTAAGCTAATTCTTAACAAAACAAACAATAATAAATATAACAAACTTGAAGCTAATTTATTTTTACTTATTTATTGAATACCATGTCACATTGTTAAAAAAGTAATAGAATGCTCAACACTGTTGAAAAAAAAAAAGAATGAAATAAAAAGTCCTAATCATGTGAAATTCAACAAAGAGACAAATACTACCAGTAACACAGTAATGAATAGTTCGTAACAAATACTAGCTTTATATATATATATATATATAGTAGACTTATGTGCTTAGAAGAGAGCGATGAAGATGGGAAACATAATATCTATTTGTGTATTCCTATAAAAAATATTTTTTCAGAGAATGGTTGTGCAAAAAATATTTGTGAGTATACAATTTTTATTTTCTACATTATGTTGTTATTTATTTTGGAATTTAATTTTTTTCTAATAATATTTGCTATTAAGCTTTCATTTTCACAATTTCTTTCTTGTTATTGATCTTCTTCTTTAATTATGACTTGTTTCAAAATAAAATAATTGAAACCTGTACTCCTTTTTTGTGTTAATGTTCTGGACTGTTCTACTTACTTAGTTCCTTGTAGTTTCAGAACACAGCTGAGAAACATGAGTTCTGGAGGGTACACTGTAGAGGTTACGGGTCTCTCTCCGAAAGTCACTGACAAGGATGTCCGTGATTTCTTTGCTTTTTCTGGTGTCATTGAGAGTGTTGAAATTATCAGGTAAGCTTTTAATTTAAATGATTCTTTCTCCTTGGAAAAATTATAGTTTTATTTTGAATTGGGTAATTCTTAATTGTTGATGATATTGATTTTATTATAAGTTTCGTAGCATAGCTCAAATTTTTGTACTTGACGATTGGAATTGTTGACTCGTCATAGCTGTGAATCCGAATTGGAAGAAACTGTACATGTTAATTGTGTTCCGTTCACAAACCAAAGGTGGACACAGCTAAGGCGATTTCCGGCTGGTTGTGCTCGCCAAAGGAAGGATTCAGTGCAGAGGTGATTAGTTATCCGATGGTTGTTATCTGCAATAAGTCCGACTATGAGGGGAATATTGAGGATTAAATTCATACCCAGTTGGCAAATCTGCCTTACATGGGATGGGAGTAGTTTTGGCAGGAATAGGCGTTAAGCCTATATAATGAACATGGCCTATGTAATGGTATAATCTTGGTGAGCCAACTGTTTGGATTTTGGCAAGAGTAAAAACAATTGTTGAAAGTTAAAGAGTTTAAGGTAAGGAAAGCTACATGGGAATTTCATCGAATACTTGGTATGCTAGAGAAAAGGGGTTGTTAAAATTGTAAGAATAGCTGTGTTTAACTTCACTAAACTAACATACCATGCACTGCCTATTATTCCTATTCCGATAAAACTATGTTATCATTAACGCTTATTTTTATACTAGCCTTGGTTCATTAAGCAAAAGAATCCAAGTTCCTTGATTCCACTACCAATCTCTTGGATTCGACTTATATTAGTAACAGAGGTTTTAATGATGACCAATTCTAGTTGAGTTTGTCTTTTCAAATTTGCAATTTCAAATGAGTTTTTTAGAACAAGTGAACGTATAGGATCAATCTAAAAATTGACAATAAGTATAAAAGATAACAATAACAGATTTTTTAGATAGGAAAAATAGTAATAACGTGGAAGTATTTTAATTACATTAAACCCCAACAAACATGGAAAATTAGTGATGGACAGGGGAATACACTTAGTAATGAGGAGCATTCAGTGGAAGAAGACAGGTCCAAAAGGAACATTGTCAACCTCAGTCGTTATTATGCCTGAAGATTCAGATCCCAATCAAGATAGAATTCAGTTTTCTTATTCTGTTATATTCCTTTAGTTTGTTATTGCCACATAGACATTATGTTATTTCGTCATTGCATCCTTCTGTTATTGCATCTTTGCATTTTTCTGTTACGATTGGTGTATTGAGCCATCCTTTATATAAATCAAGCAGAGTAATAAATAGAGGCAAGAGAATTATCAATTTATTTGTTTGTGTTTTAGAGTTGGCCTTGAACTCAAGGAAATTTCTTGTGTTCATGTCAATTTAGTGCTTTTAATTGTGATGGATGATAATACCCGTTGGAGGAGTCTGTGAAGCTCCTTACCAAGAATTACTCTACTCTCGCATCCACTCAAAAATATCTCTCAGCTAAGTTTGATGCTATTCTTACTCAATGATCTCTCTCCATCCGTCAATCTATTTCCCCTGTTTCATCCATTCCCCACCACCCTTAACTGAAGCTATAGGGTGGATCTTCAAATTTCACAATATTGAGTACCTCAGCACTCCTGAATCTGAACAACTTTCCGTTGTGTCATTCTAAATGGAAGGATCAACTCTTAGTTGGTATTAGTGTATGTACACAATGACCTTATCCTATTTCGGCAAGGGTTATTATAGTCGCTTGAGATGCAATTTGCTGTCTTACTCTGACAACCCCGGCAACACTCTTCAAGTTAGCATAACACAGCTCCTTTAACCCTTGCCTTAAAAAATTCAAATGGTTGGCTAATCCCATTGTGGTGTTGCCTCACCCTTTTCTTTTGACTTGTTTCAACTCTGGTCTCTCACCAGAAATTAGACGAGAGTTCAAGCGCCTAAACCAGTCTAGCTTCCCAAAGTAGTGCCTTTAGTGAAACTACAGGAAGACAAATTTGACAATTGACGCTGCTCTTTTTGCACTCATCCTCCACTGGTAACTATCTCTTCTCCTTCAACTTTTCTACCTCTAGTGGTTGGCCCACTTGGCCGTTCATGCTCTTTTGCCCTCATTGTTGGCTCCTCCCCACACTAAGTACAAACACCTCTCTCAAGCAAAGAACATATTCGTTGTTATAAAGGATTGTGTTATTACTGCAAAGTTCGACCCTAGTCATAGCCATGAATGATAGAAAAGATGATGAAGAAATTTTGAGAGCTTCCCTTGAGCATAGAAGCCGTCATAGTCAACTCTCTTTGACATGCTTCAGTCATAGCCTCCAAAAGTATATTTTCTTTTCGGCTCCTTAGGCTTTTAAAAACAGGTTTCGTGGACCTCAAGTGATAGATTTGCTTAAGCGAGAAAAGTTGGCTTGCTTAATCGAGCATATAGAGTTTCTAGGCTTTATTTGAGGGGCTCACTTAAGTGAGCATACATACCTCACTTAAGCTAGGTTTGTGGATCTTCAGGCTTCAAGTGGGAGTCTTACTTAAGTGCAGTTAGTGGCTTAAGAAAATTCATTTCTTCACTGTCTCAGTGAGAGCACCTGTCGTCATCTTTCTGCAAAAAGCTTAAACTGAATTCCTTCAAAATTAAACTAAAAGATAAAGATCCAGTGGAAAAGGGCATAAAACTAAACTTGTAAAATGTAGAAGGTATTTATTGCAATATTGATCAAATTACACCAAAATACTGCTGAAAAGCAAGTATAAGTGCCAATTATCACCAACATGTGAGGTTCAGCTCTTAGTTTTGGGGGAAAAAGTGGTTAGACCTTATATAGGAGTAGTTTTGGTGGGAAAAGTCATTAAACCTTATATAGGAGTAGCTTTGGAGGATTAGAGGGATACCATGTTGGCCAATCTGTCTTATAGAGGAATAGTCTTGGCGGAAGAGTTATTATGACATTATAGCCGTTATATTGCATGTGGTCTATGTAATGTGACAAGGTATAAGTTGGCAACCCAACCTGTGAAG
>Ga0099825_1010541_pt1 | contig 10105 bp, 4 predicted proteins | sample SiratroredBW_FD_76838 | JGI IMG/M metagenome (GOLD analysis project Ga0099825, IMG submission 76838) | Root nodule microbial communities of legume samples collected from California, USA - Siratro red BW | ecosystem: Host-associated > Plants > Roots > Nodule | place: USA: California | collected... | reverse complement strand
TGTGCACTCTGACAGATATGGTTAGAAAAATATAACTTTGTCCACTATTAAACTGTTCACCTTCTTCTGTATCTAATTTTTAATTAATTAAATTATGACTTTGTGATATGTGCTTTCACCTACCACCACCCAATTAAAATTAATGTACTTAAAAGTAAAAAAAAAGAAATGAAGAGTCTTTTTTTTGCTTCTGTATGTTTACTCCTACTTTCAATTTCCAACCCCCCATTTTAAATGAAGAGTCTTCTCTGTTGCATTTCATGAAGTCTATTTGTATTCATTTCAAATTCAATTAAAATAAAACTAAATTAATTTTAATTTAATTAAGGCAAATGAAGAGCCAAAGAAGCGTCTCAGCTACATTCACATTTTAGGAAGAGTCTCTTATTTTACAATTCACTCTTCCTGATTAAGTTTCATTTAAAATTAAACTAAAATAAAACTAAATTAATTTAATTAAGGCAAATGAACCTAGAAATCATATACTTTTCTCTGAACATATTTGTAACATAGCATTCCAACAACTCATAAAAAAATAAAAAAAAGATGAGATTTGAGAACCGGACGGAGTGGCGTCCGGTTCACAACTTACACACTGGATGACACCCCTTCCAGTTCATCCGGTTCTCATTTTTTCAGTTCATTCGATTTTTATTTTTTTTTAAATTTGAGAACCGGGTGGCTGGCTGTCCGGTTCTCAAATTTTAAAAAAGGTTGAGGTTCTTTAATAAAGCATGGACAATTTGGTAATTTCCATAAGGTTACTCTTGGAATTAAAATTTGTTATGGAGGTGTAGGAAGAGGATATTGGGGTGGAGGAAGAATTCCTCCACTAAGAATAATCTGATACTTTCTGTGATACAACAACTAAACAACGCCACCTTTAAAAGGATACAAGATCAATAACTAAAATTGTATAATCTATCAATTTTTATCATCACTTTAGGTTTGTTTGGATTAGGGTGTAGATTTGAGAGAGTGGATTTGAGGTGATTTGAGTTAAAAGTTTATAAAAATTTGTGAATGATGTGATAGATTGATATAATAACATTTTAATATATAAAATTATAAATTTATTTATTAAAATTAAAAATAAAATATAATTTATTTATTTATTATAATTAATAATCTTTTTAAAAATATATAAAAAATATTAAATTAATAATTATATTTAAATTTAATTTAATTTATTATAAAATATATTAATTTATTATAAAATATATTAATTTATTAATTAAAAAATTAATTTTTTAAAATATAAAATTAAAATTTTTAAAATAATTATAATATTTAATTTAAAAATTATTATTATTTTATAATAATAAAATAATTATTATTCTATAATTGATTTTAAATATTTATTTTAATTTTTATTAAATTAGAATATATTTATATTAATATTAATAATATTATATAATATTTATTATTATATTATATTATACGTTATATATATATAATTTTATAGTTTTTATTATTATAATTTTTATTTATAAATTTTTCTTTGGTTTAAAAATAATATTAATATTTTTAATTTAGTATATTATTATTATTTTATAATTAATTAAATTTATTATTATTTTATTAGGTACTCCAAAATTTCTTCGCAAATCTTGGCTCGTAACGAAGAAAAAAATTTTACTCCTTTCTTTCTCGATTTTCATAATAAATTATTATTTTATTTGTTAAAATCTTGTTCTTAATGATAAACTACACTAAGTGATATCACAAAACACAACCACTTTTGACAAATATTATATTTCTAAAAGAAAGGCTTTCATGTTATATTGATCACAATTCACAACTCTTTTCCTTAAAAAAAAAATATAGAATTAACATAAGGCAACTTCACAAACTACATATTCTATATTCCATGTTGGAATTAAACGTTTACCCTCAGCTTAAGTATTGCAAAACTTTTCCTTATTTCGATTTTGTCCATGTCTAGCTGTCTGTACTTTTCAACGCACACATATTTTACAAATTTCTTCACCTATCCCAATGTCAGGCTTCGTGAAACGCCAAGCAAAACAAACACAGATAAATATTGTTAGTAAAATTTGGAAGATGGGAAACGAGGGAAAAAAGGCAGAGACGACTGCATTAACTTGAAAGACTGCATTAACTTGAAAGAATGAGCAACCAAGTCAAATGAATGAAGAATGTGACAATTTTGAGGTTTTGTGACTCAGAGCACTACTTTGAGAATGCAACTGAGTGTCAGGAGTCCAACGTAAAATTGAATTCTAGGTGAGATGGGAGAGAAAAGAGAAACATGTAACAAATGAGCACTTTTGAATTTATTTATTTATTTTAAAGTTAAACACTAAACTGCTATAATAATACCCCTAAATAGAATTAATTGTCAAAAAACACATTACTTTCTTGTCTTAAAAAACTTTGGTCTAGGTTGGTAATGCAACAACCCAACTAAAATTTAGGTGAGTACTTCTACCTTTGATAGATCTGGATAGCATGATCTCTGGTCAATCATATATATACTCATTTGCTTACAAACTAATTAAAATGCTACGTTCTATCAATCACTAACATCATCCCTGTACAAGTTTTTGAGTTACATTATATACAGTGACAACAGAAAATTTAACAAATCCGAGCTACTTGCTTAGAAGAAGGTGGTGAGCAAATGCCTTTGCCAAAGAGCCCAACAACAGAAAATTACAGAATAATTACAGAAGTGTTCAAGATTAAGCACTTGCCAAATCCAATACTCGAGCTTCATCACCACACATCAAATGCTATGCACTAGCCAAAAAAAAGTCAGGAAAAAGCAGAAAAATATAACAGCTAATTACATTATCTTCAATACCTTGACAAAATGTTCATATAGCAAGCACTTTCACAGTTCCAAGAAATTTGGTGAAGTTGAAACCTTCGGAAAACCATGGTTAAGTCTGCAAAACCAATGTTGTCAAGAATGAAATCCTACTTAGGAGAGGTAGGGGGTTGCAAGATCTTAAAATGTAGGAGCGTGAGATCGTTCCAAAATGCAAAATTATACATAAATACTATTACATGAAAAAAATAAAAAACAGAAAACAGATAAATAACATCAAAGCAAACTTAACTGAAATTTCATAATCATAACATCCAAAACAACTCATAATAATAAGTTAAATAATAATCACCAGCCCCAGCCCCACTATCACCTTGCCCAGAAGAAGCCATTTTCCAGTTATTAAAAAGCTAACCAAAACAATAGATTAGCATCAGAAATGGGGAAAGATGTGAGAAGACATGCAGGAAATTGAAAAGGCAGCAAAAGAAAGGGTAAAGAGAGATGGGGAAGGACAGTTCAAGACAGCAAGGCAGATGTGCAAGAGAACAGTCAGAATGACTGTTGTGAACTGCAAAAGGATTGGGCATGGATGTGAACTAAGGGCTTGACCACGAGATGGGTCTGTTTTGGAACTAAGTATTTTGGACCAAAAACTTAAATACTCAAACGAACATTCCATACTACTTGATTTGGAACTTAGGCACCTCATAATACTCAAGACTCTTATCAAAAAACATATAAAAAGGCCTTCTATGTAATATGAATAACTAATCGTAGTTGTTATCAATAAAAGTGCTATGGTGGTACAGAGAAGTCATGAGTTGAGATTTGCCTCCCTTTTTTACAAATTTTGAAAAGCCGCCTTAAAAGAAAACATTCTTGGCCTGTTGCTGGTTCTATGGCTGCCTAATAGCAGCATCAAAGGGAGTGTGTTTAGTTCTACATTGACTAGGGTTTGGATAATCTTCACCCTAAAGTCGTTACTGGGATTAAGATAGGTTCTAAGCCCAAATGTTTAGAGTAGTACTAGAGTCTTAGATATAGTGTTGGGTCACCTACATTTGTCATGCTTCAAGTACTAGAGTCTATCTTCCCCTTAATTGCAATCACGGCTAGCCTGCTTTAGTTGGGATTCTTTGAACTTCCTTAATTGCATGTTGAAGTTTAGCCTCACTTCCATTAGATATTTAACTTAAATAGATGTTGTAAAGCTTTGGAATCTTTATCGTATAAGTTGCTTTCGTGGGGTTAAGATTGGCCCTAAGCCAAATTCTAAGATCTGTCTATTTTTAATATGAAATTTCTGAAATGCAAGCTAATAAGCTGTCATCTCATAATTTACTTACAATTGTTTTCATCATGACATATTTGATTAGATTCCACTCTTCTACTTTAACCAAATCTACAAATCAAAGAGAAAGCATGAGAAACTAACTGTGAGAACTATTAAATACATGGCCTGTTGCAGCCTATTGTGACCATTTCACTTGTTGTGTTGTAGATTTTCCTATGATTTTCGAAAGTAGTACAGTTGCAGTGTGATGCAGTTACAGAGACTGCCACAATTGCAATATTGTGGCTAGATCAAGTGATGTGATTAACAATTTGAAAGCATGGCGTGGAGTTTATAAAAAGGCCTTAGATTCTCTTGCAATAATGTCTAACTTCAGTTATGTTATTCTCCCAAGGTTCTTATCAATCAATATTAAAAGCCTTCCATCATATCTCTCAGTTGCCATTGAGCAACGTGGGTAGTGATGTTGGCATTGTAGTGTTTGTCGGACATTAGTCAAAGGACTAGAGTACAACCAGCATGCAAAGAAGGCACCAGGACTGAAGAACAGAACATGGTGAGATGCTCGGAACCAATCGCAAGGTATGGGACTCAAGTCGCACATTAGAAATATGAGATTCTACTGTGGCGTTAACTAAGAGCGTTCATGACTAGTCCAATCTCAGCAACCCAACCCAATCCAAAGTTAACCTCCAACGGTTCAAGTTTTATAAACTAGACCTGATGTCATAGACAATTTCAAGGGACAAACTCGGTAGCCATAGTTCGATCCAAAGTCACATTATCTATAAACAATTATGTATTAAAAATTTAATAACAACCATGCGTAATAACATTAACTAACTAATTATGTATGAAAACGTTGCAATTTTGCTAAATCTGATCATTTTGAAAAAAAAAAAAACAAAATAAGAATGTTGCTCACACTGGAACACTTATTGATCAAGCAATCTACAAAAACCATTTCATAAATATTGCATGACAATGTCAATCCCATCCTTTTATCACACCCACATCAACCCAAACAGACACTAATGACCTAGCAATCCACTTTCTTTGTGGTGAAGCACTCTATAAATAATTAATTTTGTATCATTAAATTGCATACTAAATTACTAGGGTTGGCGGACGCTTGGGTTTTTGACAATTGAAGTCACAAGGTAGCAGGGAATAAACGACAAAGTTATGCCATAAATAAGCACATAGTGAACTGTTGCAACAAAACATACACAACATCTATGGAAGCTTTAGACTTGTGTGAATGAAGAATATAACCACAAGAAAAAGTTATTGTTGGTCTCTATAAATGATCTACCAAATTATCAATATTTCTTTTGCGATTAATAACATGTTGAACAGCTGAACAAGATGCCAAATACACAATTATTCATTAGTTGCTCATTAAGAAACACATGCTACACATAAATTAAACCACCCTCAAGCAATATTTATGATTCTTAAATAGTTATCATATAATATGTCCCATCCACTATTCAGTTCCTGACACCTATTTTACTTTATGTAGCTACTAGCATGTATGATATCCTATAGTAAAGGTAATAACAACAGAAAATTCAAGCTGGTTCAATTCATAACTGCCCCTTCCCTAAAAAAGAACTTGATCTAGAAATAAGATTAGTTTTCCCAAATCAAATAAACTTCAGCACCACAAGAATCAATCCTTCCATGTTTGCAAATTAAACTGCAATAACATATTCAAAACACAGGAAGCCAATCATCAACCTCGCTACAACATTTTTTCATCATCCAAAGTACACCTGGACATGTGAAATACCACAACACCTTTATGTCCATGACTCACCATCATAAGTATCGGAGACAGAACAAAGTACCAGAGAGAAAAGTAAGATGCAATCAAAGGAAGATAATCGTGAACACAATAAAGTTGAATGATAGAACTAGGCTTTACCTCAGCTAACCATGCGCAAAACTCGGCTTCAACATATTAGAAGTGCGCCAACCTTTTCAAACCATTCAGTTACATATAGAGAGCTTCCCTGTCCACTCATCAGCTACACCATAATCAAGACTGAGCTCTCTCATGGGAGGGATATTCTCCATTGCAAATAGCATAAGGTGTGGGAACATCAAATTGTTGTGATCATACAGAACAAACTGAACCAAAACATTTGGAGTTGAACTGTGGCTTATATAGCAAGCAACATTCCTCATGGTTGACACATCGAGAGAAAAATCTAGAGGAGGAATAGATGGATATGATGGACGCACATAATTTGGGTCTACTTGAGACAAATCCCCCCATTCGGCCCATCTTTCTGAAAACCGATTAGGATATATTGACGAGTCACCATTCATTGCGATGAGTTGCGCCTGCTCCCTAGTCAAAACAACCCCTGCAAACTCGCAGATAAAAGTACCGGCTTGAATTAGGTCCAAGGACCTAACTCCCCAAGATGTCTGCAGGGACCTAAACACTTCCAACCTATATTTCAGCCCCTTCTGCGTGAGACGATTACGACAATGAGGAGGACAAGAACAAAAAGGGCCACATTCAAAAATCAAAGGCTTCCCTTTCACAAGATGCCCCTGCAGTGTATAAGGAAACTCACCCCCATTTTTCATAGCACAAAAGCATCCATCCCCACAACCATCCACACAGTTACAACCAGCATCTTGCCCACTCTGATGAAACACAAACTGTGGAAAACTAGTCCTGGCAAGATACTCATAGTTAAGAGGATCCCGATCATCATCTATATCGTTAAAAAGACGAACAGCAACATTCTCCTTCTTGTTGGAGATATCAGCAGAAAGACAGTGCACAGTATTGGGATCCGACTCACTCCTCCTAATATTCCTAGCTTCCTTCAAAATAGCACTTCCCATCTTAGCCTGCCCCTCCGTCCTCCAAAGCCTAAACTTGTAAACTCCAAAACCAGACATCCCCTTCTCAAACCAGAAATCAACAATCTTATACACTCCATCATAGACATACACCTTACCAGAAGCAGAAGCACTCCCCTCATACCTCATCCCACGAATAACCCTCACCTCAACACCATAATGCATACTCCTCTCCAATGCAAGGTTCCCTGACTCCAACTTCTGATCAGCAATCTGCTTAGACGAATTCTTCTCCTGCCCTCCATGCCCAGTGTAGACAATAACCTCACCTTCATCGAAATCATCCTCATAACCCCCAGAAACAATGACACTCGTGGCTATAGGCTCCCCGCAGGAGCTCATACTTCCAGGAAGATAATCAATGCCAGCCTGTATCTGACCGTGCAACCCAAACACACACAACTCCATCCTAAAAAGGAACACATCCCCCACCAAAATCCCAGGAATCGCCCCAACGATTCGCTGCTCGCGGTTCAGCCACAGTCCACGCTCCCGCATCAGTCCAGCGGCTCGCAGGTCCCCTCGGAGACGCCGCGTCCGGCTCTCCACCGCTACATCCTCCGCCTCCTCCTCCTCCTTCTTCGCCGCAGCCGCTTTCGCCGCCGCCGCCGCCAACAGGGCGGCCACCCGCTTCTCCTCTTCCACAGCAGTATGCACGCGCAGCGAGTCGTACACCAAGCGCGTGCGCCTCACTGTGTCCCGCTGCTGCGCCTCCTCCCTCGCCGACAGACCCATCACCCGCACCAGCTCCTTCTGCCGGCTCTGCTTCCGCCTGGGCGCCAACCTCACTGTGAGGTCCGCGACGGGGACGATCGCACGCGAGGCGTCGCTCGCGGAGGAGGACAAATTTGGGTCTTCCTGAACCGCGGAATTAACATCCGCAGAAGGAAGCGGGTCGGAATTAGCATCCGCAGAAGGAAGCGGGTCGGAGCATGCAGGCGCAGCGGGTTGAGGTTCGAAGAAGTTGGGGGGAATGACCACATTGGCACCTCCGAAAGCAATGTGGAACAACTCGGTGACTCGGTTGAACTCAGTGAGTAGGCCGAGTTCCTCTCCGATATCGTCGTGGTTTGAGGCCCAGAAGGGTTCGGGTTTGGGAACTAAGAGTTGGGGATGCGAATGTGAGTTCTGAGTGCGCGGTGGCGGCGGCGATGGCGGCAGTGGTAAGGCATTGTTGTTAGATGGAGTGTGGAGAGAGAGAGAAGAATCCATGAAGCTTAATGGAAGTGCAGTGGGCGTGCGGGTATAAAGAGAACCCAAAACGACGTTAGAAATGGATTGAAGTGTGTTATTTCTATGATTACTAGCTTGAGAACCCAAAACGACGTTAGAAATGGATTGAAGTGTGTTATTTCTATGATTACTAGCTTGAGTTTGAGTTTGAGAGATGTCGCAGAGAGTGAGTGACATTTGGAAGATGCACTCTTCTCGAGACAACAATTACTAATGCTTCTTTCTCTATTTTTGTTTGGGTGGACCAGAACAGTGACACTTTTTCACTAAGGTTTTTACACTTTTCAAGGTATTCACACTCCCACACAAATTATGCTTACCTTCCTATCGATTTCCAAAAAACCAAAAAAATACATAATTTCTTCTAAAATTTATATATTACTATTTTTCTATATATATATATATATATATGAGCATCAGATATAACTGCGGCGGAATATAAACGTTCACACACTTCAAATTGAAACGGTTAATTGAAAATTTCAAACTATTGTAGAAAATTAAAATGTCTGTTAAAATTAAATATAACTGTATCACTCGACCAAGGATGGCTACTGGTCGCCCATGGTCAGTGCTTCCTACACTGCCCGGCCAAGGGCGGTCACTAATCACCCATAATCAATATCTCTTGCTGAAAAGTTAAAAAGCTAGTTGAAGTGTACACGCAACCATTGCCAGCTCAGCCTGCAAAAGCTGACATAACGTGTGAGTGAAGGTAAGATCAAACCCTATAAATAGGTGAATGGTAAAGGTCAAAGGTACGTAAGTTTACAACAAAAAACGTTATCTAACTTCGATATCTGGACACTGACTTGAGTGTCGGAGTGTAATCGCAGGTACCCTCCCGCTTTGGGGTTGAACCGAACGGTTGTCGGATTCCATTGTAGATTCAACCAAAGGAGTAAAGATTCGAAGAACAAATCCCAGGGACTGTAGGGAATTCCATTTTAACTCAAGAAGTGTCATTCAAGGGTCTCACAAACCCCTGCAAGAACAATTGGCGCCCACCGTGGGACCCGAAGAGTGGCATAGAAAGTTTGAGTGGTATCAAGCCGCAGTCTGGTCAACGAGCAACGATCGGGAATAGCAATGGCAGGAGTAGACCCAATGACATTGTTGTTGGCTCTACAAAGAGAAATGGCGAACATAAAGCAAAAAGGGGAGGAAGAGATGCGGGCGATGAGACAAAAGAATGAGGACGATCTGCGCTTACTAAGGCAGCAAAACGAACAAGACTTGCTAGCCCTCAAACAAGAAAATGAGGAAATGATGAGGAAGTTGACGGTTGAAAAGGCGGATAAAACCAAGGTGTTAACGGTGTCCGGACGTTCAAAGGTAAATACCACCATGCCAGAGAAGGAAGATGAGGTGTCTTATCACACAGGCGAGACCTCAAACTTGGAAGAATGGCGTCACCCATTTGTTGATGGAATCATAAACGTGAAGCTACTTGCTAAATGGAGAGGGCTGACTATTGACCGATACAACGGTTCAACTGATCTCGATGAACACATTGATGTATACACCACAGACATTGGTGTATTCACTACTAGTGAGGCGATCATGTGCCGAGTGTTCCCCAATAGTTTGAAGGGCATGTCACTGATCTGGTTCACTAAGCTTCCTCCATACTCAATTGACTCTTTGAAGACCCTTGTCAACCTCTTCACCACGCAGTTTGCTACAAGTAGACCTCATCACTTGACGTCTATCGCACTTGTTAACATCAGGCAGGGGAGAAGTGAATCTCTTCGGACTTTCATGGACATATTTGTAGGAACAGCTGGCTCCAGAAGGGGGGGTTGAATGGAGCCTGAACTCAATTTGCTATAAATAGAAACCACCAACCAAGACAAAAATATATAAGCACAGATAAAGCAGTTTTATACTGGTTC
>Ga0099825_1010539_pt1 | contig 10107 bp, 3 predicted proteins | sample SiratroredBW_FD_76838 | JGI IMG/M metagenome (GOLD analysis project Ga0099825, IMG submission 76838) | Root nodule microbial communities of legume samples collected from California, USA - Siratro red BW | ecosystem: Host-associated > Plants > Roots > Nodule | place: USA: California | collected... | reverse complement strand
TTTTTCTTTTTTTTTTTTTGTGTAATTTCATTTAAATGATATTTTTTATTTTATAAAACATAAATATTAATTATATTAAATTTAAGTTTATAATTTATATTTAATTATTTTTTTTTTTTTTTTCCTTTTTTTTTTTTTTTTTGTTTTTTTTTTTTTTTTTTTTTTTTTTTTTTTACTTTATTTTGTGTGATGGGATTGTCCTAGTCTTCAATTCAGATCATCAGCTTTATAATCAGATGATCACATAAATAGCTATGTATGATGATTATAATATATGATTAAATTAGATTTGACATGACAAGAAATTTAATAGAGGAGATTAAATGTGATGTTAGGAAGATTTATATACCAGTAAGAGTGAATATGATTCTATATAAAAGGATATGTTAAAGAATGACAACCATTGCCAGCTCTAATTAAATAGCAAAATGATGCTTTGACACTCTTTCAATAGTTACACTCATATAAACAAAGAAAATAGGATAAAGCTGTTAAAGTCATTAATTAGTCAACAGAAAAATGTTTAAATTATTTTATATGTATGCTTTTTAAATAAAGCTTAGTTATAAATTATTCTTAACATAATCTGATGATGTAATCATTTTTCAGCGCAGTTGAAGATTCCATTAGTTTATATACAACTAGAATCACAATTATTTATTTTTAGCTTATATATATATATATATATATATATATTATTTTTTTGAAACTCAAAGTTTGAAAAATATTGTATACAAATAATATTTGTGATGGCTAGTTTTTGATAAAAATATATAATGGCAAAACTAGTGTAAATATATTTTTTGGGGGATAAAAATTTTAGGGTCTACAAAATAAAAATCTTTTACTGATTTTTTGAAAAAGGTATTATATACTTGAGTTAAAGTAATATCTCAAAATTAGTTTTAAATAACAATTTCTATATTAAAAGATATGCAATTTAACTTGGAAATAAAAAAAAAAGATAGTGATAAGTGTATATATTTGAAGAAATTAGAATGATTAATTAAGTTTATCTCAAAATGTGCTTATGTGTTAAAGGTTTGTTTAATTTGATACTTCAAAAGACAAAGGACTAGAATGTGATTATTGTGACCAGATTTTATTCTTTATTTCGTACGAAGAAAATGACAAAACGGGAGATTTGTATTGACAACTTTATCAAAGTTGAGGCGTTAATTGACTTTTGATTAAAAGTTGTTAAAATTAATCTAGTAAATTTAAAATTTTGTTAAATTCTTTGGAATGTTAATTACAAGTATACATTAAAAAAATACTTAAAAGAATTTATATATATTTGTATATAGAGAGAAATAAAGAGAAAAACAATAATATTTAGGTAACTATAATTTTATTTTTGAACTCTTGCTTTTTTTAAAAAAATCAAACATTTGATTAAAACATAAAATGTAATTTAATTTAAATTATTTTATGATAAATAATCATGATAATATTGTTGACATTTACAGTAACTGTTATAAAGGTTATATTTAAATTAATTATTTTTTTCTTAGGTATTTCCTTCGGAGACTATCCTAACCAAAATACATTTAAATACTAAATTCTGAAATATCTTCAAGATGAATACAAATTAAGAGAAAAAAAGCTTATGCACCAATAATGTAAAAAAGAAAAAACCTATATTATCATTCAATAATAAATTTTCATGCATAATAAATTTATGAACTTATAAAAAACTATTTAAAAGTCATGTACCATAATTCGTGAGTAGCATTGTAAAACAGTTTTATATGATTAGTGCATAATAGCATAAATTAAAACCCGTAAATTAAATACAGATTTTTTTTTATTGCTATAAATAATATAGTATTACTGGATAGAGTAAACAATAAATGTCGACTAATGGAATAAAAATGAAAAACATATATAAAACTTACATATCCTTGACTTGTGGTTTTATTTTATTTAAAAAAATGATTTTCATCCAAAAAATCAATTAAATTAGCTATTTTATGTGTCTACTATCACGTGGTACTAATATTTTTTATTTAATAGAACGCCAAGAGATTATTTTAGGTTGTACTTAGTAACGTTGATGATCCTACACCAATATGTTACACCTCTAATTTTGTTTGTAGATATATTAAATTATTCATTATTTATTTGTTTTATCTTAAAATAAATATTAGGAGATAAAAAAATAGTAAAATTTAAATTTTCTTACAAAGATTAAAAGTAAATTTGCTAATTTTGTGAGGAGTTTCCTAAGAAACTAATTTTATGAGGATAAAACAACAATTTAAAGTTTTAGAGAATGAAAAATAAAAATATTTTCTAAAAATAATCATCTGTTTCGTTAGAACGATAAAAACATATTGAAGCAAAAAATATAATAAACTATACATTCAGAAGCTACTACAAATAGTTCCTAAAAAACATTAGATAAACCCATTTGTGAAATGCTTATATTTAGTTAAAAAGCACAAATTAAGATTGATAGAAAAATATAGTATTTTTAATTTTCTGAAAAAATAAAATATTTTCAATTTAATATAGTGCATCGGGAATCAAAATAAATTTAAATTAAACCAATATAGTATTTCAAGCAAATAAAAAATTATAATGAAATATAATTATATAATTAATATTAAATAAGTCCCGTAACTTAATAAAAAAATATAAAAGCAAATTTAAAAAATATAATGTAAATACTGATATAAAGATCATTTATATAAAACATGTAAAAAGATGTATAAGAGGAATTGTGGAACTGAAAAAATTAAGTAAAAATTTGAAAATAGATTTATTAGAATTTAGATAACGTTTTAATTTGAGCTCCAACCCAATAAAAAAAATATGTTATATAGGTGATAAAATAGATTAATCAGAATGAGCTGGTCCTCAAATTTCTGAAAAAAAAAAAAATAACAATAACAGATTGAGTTAAGCGTTTCAACTCGTCGCTCTGTTTTGGCTATTCTAATTGAGTCTTTCGATCCGATGAGCTTTCAACTCCTAAGTTCATCCTTTTATTTTTGATAAAAAGTAAAAGAAAAGTCATATAAAAAAATTATAAAGTTTTTACTAGTTGTTTTCTAAGATCTTATTTAAAAAAAAAACAATATATGTTTGATTGTCACTTTATTTTATAAAATTAATTTCTCTAATACTGATAAAAAAAAAAGGAATATTTAAAGAATGTTCAAATTAAATTATTAAAATATTTTACGTCCATCAATTAATTTATATATTTAAATTAATTTTATAACACAAATGAATTAAATCATCTTTCTTCTTTTTAACTATACATCCCTAAATGCCTAAATGAGACAGGACAAAAATTTCATTCCAATTTCAACCAATGTATCAAACAAAAATAGATTTTGTTGACATACTTTGTCATTTTGTCATATATTTTATTTTTTTTTAATTTTCATTTTTGACTTAACGAAGGATAAACTAATTTGAGGTTGCAAAGAATTTAATTTAAATTTTGTATTTTTCTCTTTATAATTTTAAAAGAAAAACACACATTTTATGTGTGATTTATTGTATGTTTAATTAAATAAATATATGTATCATGTAAACAAAGCTTAAAAGTAAGGGATGTAATTAGTGAAAATGTTGAAGAGTTTGGGGGTAATGTTTTAAATGGGCTTGTAAGTGTGGGCTTAAATAAAAATAAATAAAATAGCCTAAGGGATAGATTGCAAGTATAAGAAATGTTACTATAAAGAGTGTTTCAATCTTTTTGTTCTTCTCTTCAAAAGGCTCGAAATAGATGTTGTCACATATTTTCTTTTCTATTCTTTGTTTCTTTTCTCAAAAATCAATTTTATTTATTTTTTATTTTTTTTTGAAGTATTTTAAGAAATTAATATATGTATAATGTTGTATGGATTAAAAGTTTTATATGTAATTTAATAGATATATTATTATATTATTTGTTGTCTATATTGGTATAAAGGACTTAAAAGGGATTGATGAAATTAGAGCAAAAGTTGGTAACGTGTGAGCTAGTTTTTAATCGAGGTTTGTTGAGGTTTTAAGTATGGGTTCAAATAAAAAGAATAGTATAAAAAATGTTGGGAAAATTGAGGGAAAAAATATGGGAAGATTAAATAAGAATGAAAATCGAGCTAGATCTACATAAGAAATAATATCACCTTCAACTCAAAATCCTAAGACACTCACAAATGACCCTCACTTGTATCATCATTTACACACTTAATAGGAGATTACTTGAAACCTTTATCATGAAAACTTTCGATACAAAGATCAAGTTGTACTTGTCTGAGCTGGTCAACAAAAGGGGAAACACCAAGAAGATCAAACAAGAATGAGAACCGAGTCAGATCCATGTAAAGGAATGACATCACTTTCAACCGAAAACCTCAAGACACTAGGTTTGTCCAAGTAAAAATGTTTCACTTCTGCAAAATAGAATTCATAATTTATTCATTCTTTTATTATTTTTTCTATTTCTCATCCTCTAATAATCTCCTTTTAATTCTTCTTCTTTTATCTCATGCACGTAATTATTAAGAACAAATAGACTTAGATGATGTGTTAATCTTTGTGAGTATGTGATTAGGCTTTTAGTTTGAACAAATAACTAACCTCCTTTTTAACACTTTTACTCAATCCTCTAGTAGAAATAACTAAAATTTTTAGAATGCAAATAAATCAAGCAAAAGAAATTAGTTTTGTTTTTCACTTCAAATTTGTTATAAGTGATGTTTATGAGATAAACTAAGATTTTTACTTATTGAATGGAAAACCAAAAGTTTGTCAAGTTCACAAAGATGTGAAAGGCTGTTGATGTAGATATTTGTGTCATAGGTTTATCCATAGGAGCTTGGAGACATGTTGATGATGCATGAACAACCAACCACCAGATGATCAAGGGCATCAACCTTTAAAAAGAGTCACTATAAGCATGGTACATAATCAAGGACTTAGCCCACCATCTTTGAATTAAGAATCTATGCATCCAAGGAGAGTTACAAGAAACAACTCCTAAGGACATAAATTTTTTTTCCTTATTTTGTATTGTTACATAGTATACTCCCTTGTATATTTTTTTGTTCCATTTTTTAATTGCAAAACTAGGTTTGAGTAGGATTTCTTTGTTACAATTAGGCTTCTCGAGGCTCAACATAAATCTTATCTTGGTCACAAGAGGAGAAAGCACACAAATTTTCACATCAAACACATGATAATTATGAAGAACAATCAAAGTGTGTGCATATAGGTAAGATTTCTTTTGAGTGTCATAATCTTATAAGCACAAGGAGAAATTCAATTTGAATTCTCCTTTTATTACTTTTCGAAGTTCTGGTCATAGATTTTATAAATAGAATTACCATTTATTTGTACAACATTTTATTGTTAATATAGTGAAATTATAAGAGAATAATTATTATCTTTTTAAAAGTCTTATCTTATTTTGTTGATTCAAGTGGTGATTTTAAAAGTTATTCATATTAGAAGACTTTTCAAGTGGTGACATTCTTTCTCTATTCCACATAAGTCATTCTTTCACTTTTTTCTTTACTTGTTATTCCTTAGTTACTTAGTTTATATTGTTCTAATTTCATTTCACCTTGTATGTTTTTATTTTTTACTTTGTTTCTTTCATGTTCTTTAAGATGAGTTTTTCCTGGCTAGCTATTGTGGGTTTTCTTATTTAAATATAAATAATATCTATAACATTTAAAAATAACTGAAATAATAGTTGGTAGAAGAAATTTTACATAGATAATTTCAGCTCATATAATACAATATAATACAATATTAAGAGCTAAAGTTCTTGTTAATTGATGTACTTAGTTGAGTAAATTTATATAAAGTGCTTTGTTTGAATTCAAAATTTGAAAGTCTATAATAAATTAAAATTCCTTCTTATTATCTTTGTGTCGATAATTTTGCCACAAAATTAATTTTTTATATTTATTTTTAGATTGTTTTTTACTGTTATATTGAGTTTCTTTTATTATATTAATTTTTTATTATTAGTTTTAGTCACTAATTTTTTATCATTTAAGTTCACAAAGTCTATGATAAATTTAATCAATAAGTAATATTGTTATGCTTTAAACTTTTGTATATTGCGTTAATGATTATTGTTCTTCCGTTTCAAGTCTTTTTGTTACATAATCTTTTCTAATTTTTTAAACTCTATTGTGAAAATTTCCAAATAAAAATTACCTTGTTAGAAATGATTGATTGATTGTCAAACATAAGAATTTAAAGGTTTATACTTATATTTTTGAAACAAATTAATAACTTTCATAAAAGTTTGGAAGGTTATACAACTTTTTTTTTTTATATATAAAAGATTAAAATATACGTTTTCTTTTTATAAAGTATACATTCACTGAAACACGCGAGTATTTTTATTATATTAAAAAATATATAATTTTATTATTTTATAAATAAATAATTAAAAATAATATATTAAAAAAATATATATATATATATATATATATATATAATTTCGTGAAAATAATATAAAAAATTATGTAATTGTTGATAAAAAAATTATTTAATTATTATTTTATTAACTAAATTATTTTTATTTATTAGAAGATAAAATTATCAAATTAAAAGATGATGTAAAAAGAAGTTATCAAATAACATATTTTTTATATAACGATATATATAGTTATTAAAATAAAGATATTATTAAATTATAAAAAATGACAAAAGTAAATATAAATAATTTTTATAATTTTTTAAGTAATTTTTATTTATTTTGTTGTTAATTTTTTTTTATTATAGATAGTTATTTCAATTTACAAAAATTCGGGAAAAGGAGAGTTCCGTTTGTTAAAGTTATAGATTATAAGAATAGAAAACAATAATAAAATTCAGATATTTTTATCAATGTTTTCCTATTCACTTGTACAAATATATGTTATCTCTTCTAACTCTGTTTTTTTCCTCTTCCGTGTTCTATCCTCTGTGTCGAAGTTTTTTGCTTTTTTGCATTTGATTTGTATAGTTTGTTTGGCTGGTAGCATAACCAAGACCACGTGTGAATCGGAAGAGAGGGTTCTTCTGTTCTGGTTAGGTTACGCTATATGCAGCACCACAGTGACAATAAAATGGAAGCCTCCAAACTCCGTAACAGTACTCAAAATATTCGATGCCATCACTGCGCAGGACCACTTTCAAACCGCATGGTATATTTCTTCCCAACAATTCTTATTCTTTTCTTTCTTTCTCTCTTACCAATTCCATTCATTTCATTCAGGAAACTAGTCACTGGACTGTTTCCCCTCTCATCAGGGATAGCTTCTCTATGGTAAATTCTTCCCACCCATTTCGATTTTTTCTTCTATATGTATGTGGGTGTGCGAAATTTCTGATCTTTGGTTGTGGGGTTTGAGCATTTCAGATTGGCTCTGCCGTTGGCGGCACAGCAAGCGCATTTTATGGATTCAATCTTGGTATACACTCTTGCTCCTCACTGTTTGATTATTTTTGAAAAAGCTTGCTAAGATTCTCTAAAATTAAAGGGGTAATTCATGGTGATCAGTTGCAGACTTCTATTTGGAAACAGGAACACTATGCATGTATAGAAATGCTTTGTCCATCATGTCTGTATGCTTCTAAGATATGTAACAAACTTGAGTTATGTAAACACTGTGAGAACGATTAAGTATGTGTTTGTGTTGAAGTTAGGTTTAAAGTAACTGAAATTTAACACCACAATTCCTTGTGCTTTTTCACAATGAAAAGTGGCATGGTAAATATCCATTTAGCGGGCGTTGAATGTGTTTCTATACACAGCTGAAGTGTGAGTGGTTTGCAAACTTTAATTGTGGTAACTGTTCACCTTCTAAACTGAAGAATTTAATCTTTCATAGGTTTAATTAGTCGTTTATCCCTACCTATAGATTAACTTTTCGTTTTAGTTCCTATACCTAAAAACTCTATGTTTTAGTCTCATATAAGCATTTATTTTTGTTTTAAGCCTTGTTAGCTTTCTGAATGTATAAACTGTCTCAAAATGGAGGTATAAAGACTAAAATGTAAGAAAAATAATTGCCAAACCTTTTTAATATTTAGAAACTAAACAATTTTTTTTATTTAGCATGAAACTCTGGAAGTATATATTTATGCTTATTTTTTTAGATGATTGCATCATTACACTGAATCTTTTGTCCGTGAAGACTGCTTGTTTTTATGTATTTAACATGTTCTGATTTTTGAAGTAATTTTTTGTTCTCCAATGCAGTTATGCCCATTGTCCAGAGAGGAATAAAAGGACCCATGTGGTTGCATTTTCTCATTGGTGTAAGTTCATTAGTGATTTTTATTTCTATTGTTTATAGTTTTTGTTCATAATTTTTTTGCTAATTTTTTGCTTTTTGCAGCACTAGCTCATTGTTTTTCCTCATATTCAATGCTTTGGAGATGTAAATCTTTGACTAGTTAACTCCGAGTATAACTTCATCTCGACATATTGTTTTCTTTAAAATAGTTATGAACTTGGTAATTTCCTTTCTTCTTTAACAAAAAAACCAGGGAAAGATTCTTAACCGAGAGAGTGCACTTCTTTCTTATTATCCTCCTAATAAACTGACGCAGTGTTGAAGTTGGCGAAGTTATGTAAATTCTTAAATGTACAAAAGAAAACCATTTGGCCCCTAACTAATTCGCGTTAGCTATTGAAATTATTCTTGCATATCTCTATCTATGACATCATGACACAGTTAACTGATACTATATCCCTGTAACTTTCATACAGTGGTAAAGGTACAGCCCTCGTGACCCAGACTACTTTGCCTTCTCTGCTGATCTAAACTCATTTTGTCATTTTAAACATAAGTGAGATGACTTATATCATTTTATAATCTGCAAAAGGATCATAAAATAGAATAGAACTTAAAACAGGAGATTCACTGATTATTAGTTAATTCCTGTTGTGTTTTCTACATACAGAACTCTTTGATGGCTAAATGCTAACTAGATAGATAGTTTATTTTCAGTAAACAAAAGGGGAAACAATATTGTTGGGAAGAGTTGGGGGAGGGTTTGGCTTTTGTAATGTTCTTGAAGCGACCATTCTAAAAGTTACTTTTCTCCATCCACTTTGAACTTGTTTTTATGAAGAAATTTTATTCACATTTTCTAAAGCTGCTAATGTTGTTTGTCTGCACCTTCTTGGAACATCATTGTTTTGCATTTTGTATCACTCATAAATTGTACATTTGAATACTATTTTCCTTCTTAATCCAGTCAAAACATTTTTATCATCATATTGACATAACTTCTCGGTAATTCAGGCACCCCCTGTGATAGTATTCTCTTCAGCATGCGCGGGACTGGCAGGTGAGTTCTCAATGTGTTGTTTTTTGCTAGCATGTGTATACTCCTTCTGTGTATGTTTCGGTTTAAGGCCGAGCAATTTGTAACTCTGTAGTGAAAGTTTCGGGAATACAAAAAACACCAACAAGACTTTGTGCTGAGAAGTGAAAAAACTTTTATGACACCACATACTTACCTAATGTTTTCTGTTTGTATGGAATGCCATTTGAATGGTCTAGATTCTTGATTGAAACAGGGAACTTATTATTTTGATTTTGTTAATTGAATAATAAGAATAACCTGTGTTTATCATGTTATCATCTGACAATTCAAGTAATGGAAGTCTTCATTTGTAGCAGGACAGGGGTGACGTTTGTTTCATGCTGATAAAGTTTCATTGGCATAATGCAGGTGGTGCTGTTCCTGCTGCGGCACAACTTGTTTCCACCTCTTATCATGCAGCATACCTATCTCCTACCGTACCTCCCCCATCAAAGGATGAAAATATTCAAAAGTCAATAAAATGAGATAATTGCTTTCTTTATGTGACCATGCATTCTTAACATAAAGGAGAAAAATCACAGAAAATGATGTATTTTATTTTGTTTAATTGAAGAGAAAGTGAAAGAAAAATAGTGGTAAAAGTTGATTTCTTAAAATTAAATTTATTTATATATATATATATATATATATATATATATATATATTTTTTTTTTTTTTTTTTTTTTTTTTTTTTTTTTATTATTTTTTTTTTTATTTTTTTTTATTTTGCAGTTTTATAAATGTCTTCAAGATGTAAATTTTTTGGAATGTGGTAATTAATTTAAA
>Ga0099825_1010538_pt1 | contig 10108 bp, 2 predicted proteins | sample SiratroredBW_FD_76838 | JGI IMG/M metagenome (GOLD analysis project Ga0099825, IMG submission 76838) | Root nodule microbial communities of legume samples collected from California, USA - Siratro red BW | ecosystem: Host-associated > Plants > Roots > Nodule | place: USA: California | collected... | reverse complement strand
TTTATATTTTAAATATCAATTACACACTCCGCTTTATATATTGTTTATATAATATAATATATATAATAAAAATATTTTTCTATACAGATATATAAAAAAATATATATATATATATATATATATATATATATATATATATATATATATATATGAGTGGACGTTTGAACCAAAGTTAGTATGAAAAAACAACAAATCTTTTATTCTTAATTTGTGCATCAAAACACACAAACTTGTATAACGTTAGACAGGTTCGCAAGAATCTAAGTTCAGTGTTTCACTTAATTTATGCCATTTTTGTTCTCTCACTTTATTTTCCATTACTGTAACTAGGAAGATTAACCAGAGATGAAAAAAAACCACAGAGAGAAAAGTGGGATAGAAAAGGAACCTGAAATAGAATCAACAAATTGTCCATTGATGAAGAGTTTGGTGAACTTGATGGGAGGAATAGTGAAGGAAGAAGGTTGGTGGCCACTAGAGAGACCAGCCATGTTTGTGTGCAGGAGCAATACAAGAAGAGACAAGACAATAACAAAGGCAATGTTTGACCCAAAGAAGAGAAAGGTCCCTCTTTTATACACACCCCAGACTCTAAGATAATAATAGTACCATGGAAAGGACTTTGAACAGAAACTCAAATAACATTATCTAAAATAATTTTAAAAAAATATAAACTTAAAAGATCAAAATTTACCCTTAAAATACATTTATAATAAAAGATTTGTTCAAATAAATTTATTTTTGCATAAAATAAATTACACCATGGGTATAAGTTGAAAACAGAATTTTTTAAACATATTTATTTAAGATCCATATGTATTTTACACGTTTCAAATTTCTAAACAAGGACAACTATTATAGACACGTCACGATCCAATCAGCCACAAATTTATTTATTTATTTATATATATATATATATATATATAGTAATTAATAAATTAATAATGTAGCATCTTTTAAAACTATTAAAATTAAGTTTACGTTCACCTACATATATTATAAATTAACTTTAATACATTATTCTCATATTAATGAATATACATTTTATACGTGAAATGAATTATTTATAAATAATCTGATATCAGGTGATACAGTAAATTATTAAACTTTATTAAAATATATTTCAATATTTTTTAAAATTAAATTAAATTTTACCCTAAACCCTAAAATCTATCAAATATATTTTTTTTTATCATCAATAATGAGACTTTCAAATTTGGAGACTGTTTTATATAAGGTAACTTTTTCTTTGATTTTATTCGGACAACGTGTTTAATTTCTCTTTCCTACTTTACATTGAGACCATTTCGATTCCTCTAGAGTTTAATATTGTCAAATGTATACCTTCTAAGAAACTAAACATTTAATTGATATATCCATGATGTGACATTGATAACTAATATTTTGTTTCGGGTACGAATTTTAATTTTTCTGAGTTTTAATTAACAACTAACTAATTGTATTATCGTAATTATATAATTTTAGTATTAATTAGTAAATATTTGTAAATTTATTGATTAATATGTGTGGTTCTATATAAATATATGTAATATAATTAATTTCCAGTAGATACATGCTAATTTATACTTATTATGTTAATTATAATTTAATATTAGTACTTATTTACTAATATCCTTACAAGTATATGTAGTAAGTTAACATTAAAATAAAGTATACTAATATTATTATATGTGCTTTAAAAACAATTAATACTTCATATAATTATAAAACAGTTTTATAAAAGAGATAAACAAAATTTAGAGAAAAAAATAAAAGATAGTACAAATTATCATTATTAGAAAATAAACAAGTAAATATAATAAACATTTAGGTTATATTTAAATTAAGATAGAGTTGAAAAAATATATATTTTGGTTCAAAATTGTCACTTAACTACATTCGTCTATTTTGGATATGTTATATTTGTCGGAACTTTTCTTAAGTTCTTAAGTTGTTCATCGGAACAATACAATATTCCGATCTTAAGTAACTTATTAAAATCAATCACCGTATTATCTTATATAATATAACATATGTCGTTATGTTTATGTGCGTATATATATATATATATATTAAAGTATATGATAAAATTTATGCACTTGATTTTTTTTTTAAAACTATAATTGTTTAACAGTGAGTAACACAAATGTACTTTTTTAGCGTTATAGGTGTATCAGCTGTTTTGGACAGTGAAACTAACCCTTCCCTCCTCAAGGAAAACAAACGCGAAGATCCATTGGAATTTAGTCCACTTCAATAATGAATCAGCGGAAATAAAGAACAAAAAATGAAAAAAAAAGTAAATAAAAACTATATAAAGACGATAACACAAATAATAGAAAAAATAAAAATAATGATATTATTATCAATATAATATAAATAAATAAATTCATTAATTAATATCTTTAAATAATTAAAAAATACTAATAATTGATACATTAAAAATATAGAAAGTAAATTACAAAAAACATTAAAAATATACAAAGTAAATTACAAAAAATGACATTTTTTTCTAAAAAAGTTTTATAGACATTGCCTAATCTAATCAGAAGGATGGAACCGAAAATTGGCATGGTAACCGGTCGGGTCACTACACGAAAACCGGATTTTGTTGAAAACCCGTAAAAAAAATTGATAAAAGAAACTTGACAAACCGGTGATTTTTTTTTAAAATGCAATTTACGTTTGAAATAAATAAAAAAAATATTTGGTAATATTTATGAATTTATATAAATTATTTTATAATTTTTTTTTGTAAAACATGTAATTGGATCATTTATATCGATTTATATTTTTTTACGTCTTACTTTCATATAATTTATAATTTTATTTTATACATAAATATATTATTGGCAATGGATATCATTATAATTTATTAATTAATATAATTATTATGATATATTTTATTTATATTTCTATATTTATTTTGTATTATATATTTAAATAATATTAGATGAATGTCAAGATGACTTTGACAACCAGCTTAATCAGACAGTTAAGTTTATCTAAGTGGATTCAGATAAAGACATCAAGCATGTGTTGTTTCTACATTTATCTACAGGTATTAAACCCTAAATTCTACAAAAGAAAAAAATAAACTATATCAGAAATTAAAATTAATCTATGTATGAGTTAAAAATCGAATTCTATAATATTTTTTAAATAAATTTTAATAATTGATTCATGCATAAATTAATTTTAACTTATAGATAAATTAATTTTATTTTCTTTTCTTATTTTCTCTTCTTAAATGATTTTTAATTTTTCTTAAAATATACTTGTGTAGACCCACTTAGCAGCCTTGTTTTGATAAATATTTATTTGGACCTGACTTAAAAGACAGACAAAGATGCTGCTTATTATTTTAAGACTAACATAAATTCTTGTCTCTTTAAATAATTTTGTTATATACAGCCTGTAGTTTTAATCATGTGCTTTTTCTTTAATAATTTTTGCTTGGAGGACAAAATAAATAAATGAAAGAAAACAATAAATGGTCCAAAATTTTTGAATTGTGCACACCCATCCAAGCGAGGGTGCTTTAGACTTTTCAAATAAGTAATGCTCTCTTTCGTTTTTTTTCCCAAACAAAAAGACACTGATAAATAATGAAACAATAAAATAAAATAAAAAATTGCAAGAGATTGATATTTGTTTGTATTCTCCAAAATTTGAAACTATGTACAAGGCTGCCTTCTACTTTTCATAAATTAAGGGCTACTCTTTCATTTTTTAAAGAGAAAAATGCTAACTAGAATATCTCTTATATTCTCTTTTTAAGATTTGTTCAGAATAATTGATTAAAATGTATTAAGAATCACTTTTATGATTCTAAGTATAATTTCGGTCATAAATGTTTTACAAAGTTAGTGTGTAAATAATTTCCAATTTTATAATAAGTTAGTCTTCAAACAATATTTTATTTTCTTCTAAATTGTTTTTCTCCTTCATTCCTAACTATTTAAACATAATAAATATTTAAATATTAAAGATTGTTTGAAATATTTATCTTTAAATATTTGCACCGACAACCTATTGAAGTTCCTAACTATTTGTTGTTTGTCTCTTCCCACCATTCCTCTTCTAGGTTAATGGTACTCTTCCTCTAAATCAGAATAATTGTAGCTATAATGTTACAAAACATCTCTAGAACTAGGTTTTGTTATAGAATTAGATAGGTTCAAGATTTAATTAGTTAATATTGTTACGTTTGAGGAGAAAGCATTAAGTTCAACATAGAGTTTATTGATATTTTTTATACTCTTGTTAAAGTAGATTCTAAGTACCCATTTGAAAAACGGAAACCGATTTAATGTTCTTTTTTACGTAAGAATTTGGCTAAATTGTTAGATACTTATATGTTAATTTTGTACTGTGCAAGACCATGAGAGTATATGGACTCATAACTATAATTTATAACCGTGGCATGGAAGTTTATTTAAATAATTATTGTTTCTATTAATTCTTTAGTTAAATATATTTATAATTAGGTTCAAGGGTGATAGACCGATGTTTGTTTATATTTTAAAGTGTTGTGTTCTTTAAATTTTGAAAGATTTGAGTCATAAAAACAAGAGTAGAAGAGTAGAATATCTTGAATTGCATCTCGAAATTTTTAGTTTAAGATATTGAAAAGATTAATATTTTGTAATAGTTCACTAGTGCATATATATGAAAAACATGTCAAATAAGGAGAGATGATCGAATTATGTTTCAAATGACATATCATCGTATAATAATTTTAATCTTGACACATAATCTCCTAAAGATCTTTAAAAATCTTAGTTTTGAAAATTATTCTTAGTTAACACATGTGTAATAACATTTAATAACATCTCTTATTTTTTCAACAAAATCTTTTATGTGTACGTGTATAGTTATACTGTGAAATGCTTAAGGTTTGCATTTTCAAATAATATATATTGTATGTTCCAATAAAATTTGTTTTGATTGAGTGTATTTGTTTACGTTTGTATAAGCAAAAGCTAATCAAACGATGTAGGTGGAAAACATTTGAATCCTTACATAAATTAATAAAATACAAAATTATGTTTTATACTTAATTGATTAAATACATAATATTAAAACTTAGTACATAGTATATTAAATTTGGATCTAACAATATGTTTTTAATCTAGATTAAATATATTTCATTAAATTTCGATTGGTTATATTTTATATTGATTATAATTTATTTATTGTCACAGCTTTCGTATATCAATAATATTATCAATTGTAAAATATAAAAATATTTATTAGAATTTATGTCTCAAGGAAATATAAAACAATGAATCTTACGTAATATAATATTGTCATACATTTGATTGAAAAAAGTAAGTTTAATGTATTGTGACAAAACTTAATTTTACATGTACAAACAAAACATAAATATGGATTAAAGTTAAATTCGTTTTACACATGTAGGGTGATAATTATAAGAGATGAGTAAAAGAATATATATAAAATTTTATGTAATATAATGGTGGTAGTAGCGGTGACTAATGATGAATAAATGAGTTATCTGTGTAGATGAATTATTTGTGTAGAAGCAGAATGCACGTCACACAAATTCAAAATCATTTTGTGCGTTGACTTTCTTAAAAATTATAATATATATATTATGATAAATTATTATATTTATTAATAAAACCAATCTAGAAAGATTGTTGACTAAACCATAAATGACTACTTACAAGACATGATTCATGTGGAAGTTAAAGATATAAATAATGATAAAAATTAATTAATGGTAAAACTGTTCTAACTGTTCTGACAATGGCATTTGGACTTCTTTACTACCTCTTCGATTTATAGAAGTGCATTTGGATGGAATAAGTCTCAATGTTTATATAATATGAATAAACTAATTATAAAGTGAGACTATTAAGGAAACAAAATTGCAAACCGTGACATCAATTTGAAACATAAATGTCTGAAACAATAATCATAATTATAGGAATGGAAACATAATTGTTTGACACCAGTTGATTTGGGTAAAACTTAGGAAGTTGTCAAAAATTTCTCCTAACCATTTTTATTATAATAATAGAGGTGTAAGAAGGCAAGTAGATACATTTTTATCAAGAACAATAACCGAGTCATATATTCGAAAAAACATATATAAAACATAACTCAAGCCTTATATTGATAAAACTAAAATTTTAACAAAGTCTATAATCCAACAATAATATTACAATTGTAAAAAAAAAAATAGAAAATTATTATAAACATGTGAACAACTATCTTTTTTCTCTTTTATCATCTTCATTGTCGGAAGAAGGTGGAAAAAAATTAAAGTTTTATAAATATTTTTAAATTAAGATGGTGCCTTCTTGTAACTTATATTATTTATAAAAATAAAATAAACTATAGTATTTTAACAAGTATATACAAACAAAATGTTTTATCAACCACCCCAATTTTAGGTATATGCATGTTTCAATTCCATAACAATTTCTTTCACCTTCTTCACAATAAATGTAAGAGTAGGGTTGGGTAGACATATTTGAATATGTGATGATCCATTAAGTTGGCTGAACTTATATGTGTATGTGATGTGTCTAGTTTTAAGAAGTGTTTATAATTATCATGAAAATTGTAAGCTTAAAAGATTTAATCCGTGAACTGTACTAGATAAATATTTCACTTGTTTAATTACCAATCCTAAACCCTAAAGAAAATGAACTCCTTTTTTTTATCAGCACAAAATCAACTCCCTATTTAAAAATTATCATGCTTAATATTACTTTTATTGATGTTATTTAATTTAAACTTATATTTTATTATATTTATTATTGGTCCTTTTGAGAAAATTATATTCTAGAAATTTCATCCAATTTTGCAATAAATCAACTTAAAAGTTTAAAACATTAAGTTTCTGAATTTCTTTTAATATAGGATGAAAACGAACATTTGAAATCCTAGTTTATCCCTTGTAGTAATATCTAACTCAAAGTAATCCCGAACATCCCTACTTTAAGGCAGATTAAAGAAGTTATTAACCAAAACTAAAATTAAATTTGTAAATACCAAAAACACACACAACTTTAAAAAACATAGATAAAAGTCAACTACAGAAATTATATTTTACTTTTTTTTTTGCCTGTTCCATGTTGCGAATCACGAGTACAATTCAAATTCAAGAATTATTTCTACGTCTATTTTTTAGCGTTGCCGACACGACACGACAATGAAAAAGATTGTTTAAGCAATAATATAACTTCAAATATAAACAATGTCTTATTCATGTTAAAGTTCTCTATATATTTAAAGATAAAGATACTAATTAAGGAAATAATTAAAAGTGCTATTAATATTCTGTTATCATGATTTTAATGCAACTTATTGTGAATTTTAAAAGAAAAAATAGTTTTCAATTTTTTATTTAATATTTTTCAGATATTGATTAACTATACTTTTTGTGATATATTATTCATCTTTATTATTCTAATATTGCCTTTTTTTCGCTCTTTTTTATACTAATGATTGACGTTATTTAACTCCGATACATGTTACTGAAAAATATTTTTATACAAATATCTTATAAAATTTAATCATTTTGTTATATGATTCTATTCATGTATATGATTTGATGTTAAGATAATATTCTATTGAAGTTATTGTGCGAAAAAAATAATATCCATCGCCAGTATGAATTAAACTCACACACACGTTTATTTCTGCATTTAATGCTTAATGAAATATTTAACATATAGTATAATTAAAATATAAATTAATCAAAAATACAAAATCAATTATGAAAGCTTTGAAAATATCAGTTTCAATTTTAGTTTTTCATAAATTTTGAACTACTTTTAGTATTTTTTTTTTGTTTTATTACTCATTTAGTCCTTATAATTATACAGACTATTTTTTTTATATCTCAATGATTAAAATATTTCCATTTTAATCTATACGTCATTTTTATTTTGGCATGAGTTTGAATTATCATCAAATTTATATTTAATTGTTTTTTTTTTCACATCAAAACATTCCAAAAACGATTAATAGTTCTTATTCTTAGGTACGTTTGAACTAAATGAATATAGGTCCGAACAATCCGAAATAAAAGCTAATGCTTTTTCTTAAAAATAAGTTGGTAGATGACAAATTGAAAGTAAGAAGAGAATGATCTTAAACACAAAAAACAAAAAATAAAGCCTGAAGCAACAGAAAGGACCAAAATTTCTTTCGTTCCAAATTAAAAAATTTAAAATAAATACAAGTTGGAAAGAGATTATTAAAATAATTCTTACTTATGCTTTTTACATGTCATTTACCGTAAAGACTAAAAACTAATTTTAGAATAAGAATGATTTTAATATTTTATTGTTAAAGTGAAAAATTTATATAAATAAAAAAATAATTAAGTTTTATTTTTAAATAATAATTATCTTTATAGAAATATTATTTCTTTTCTTCTTTGATTTTTTTTATGAAAATTAACTTCATCTTTCATCGGATTAACTATGGATTAATAATCAAATATCATCTTTATATTTTTTTGAAGTAAATAGAATAAAAATTTTAATTAGATTTTTTATTAAACTAAGTATAATTATGTTATTTTCTCTTAGATCAATTTTGTGTTTTCTTGTATACCTAAACATACGTTTTTTGCATGTAATGTATTTGGTCCTAAAACTAATCTACATTAATTGATAATTCTAATGATGTGGTTTATTTATTGATTGGGACTATGTGGTGTAAGTTATGTTATCTTTGCATGGTTTAGAAGTTTAAAATTCTTTTTTGTACTCAACTGTCTAATAAATTAAGGAAAACAAATTTTTCCTGTGTTTTAATATATTTAATGAATTTGCTGAAATTAAATTAGATAGATTGAATAAATTTTGGTATTATTGATTGATGTATCATTTTTTTTTATCTAAATTTTGATTAATTTGAGTGTCTAAATTAAATTACATATATGAGTGCCTGAGTGAGTAAGTAATTATAGAAGTCTAAATATAATTAAATTAAGTTGAGATTAAAGTTTTCTAAACTACTAATAAAAGATATGAAAAACTAAATTTAAAGCACCTGAACTAATCTCATATTAGTTTATATACATGTCAAAAAAATTTAGGGATCAAAGTTGCTCACATTTAATTAAGCTCTATTACTCCTTATCTCAATACATAATATCATATGTAAATAACAATTTTTAAATTTAAAAGATAAAGAAAAACTATTACAAAGATTAAAATAAAAATTTATTTTATTTTGTATGAATTAAACATATATTCAAAATCTTGACTGTCCATTTGTATTGAAAAAAATTGAGGGAAGAAGTATATCCATCGCAGTCTATCATTTTTATGAACCATCAATTTTAATAAAATTGAGGATAAAATACTGGAAAAATTAAATAAAAATAAGGATGAATCAAATCTAAAAAAAAGTTTATACCATATTTAACTTAAAACTTTAAAATAATAATTTTATGATTTTTTTTTCTGATATAATGTTAAATTTTTTCGTTTTTAGTACACTTAAATACCTAATCATTTGTTTAGCATTAAGTTTACCACTAATTCGTCTCTTTCAATTAATCATTTATTTTTTTTATTTCTATTAGGTGAAGTTCCTCTCCATCTACACGTGCATTCATGTCAGTATATTCAATATTCGATCTCGAGTTAATAGGTGTTTATATCAATATCGAATACAAAGAAAAAGTACCTCTTCTTGCCTAAATTCAAAGTTCTCATAAAGTGTTCGGTTTAACAAAGAAAAAGTCAGAGTTGTAATGAAGAAGCATCTAGAACATGGCATTTCTGTGGTGTTTGTTATATAACCACAATAAATAACATTTGGTATTTTTTGGTTCTATTCGGATCCTCATCTCCTTCAACGTGTTCCTCCTACCCATATACTGCAAAGAATTTTCAAGAAAAAAAAAAATTCTCTAGAGAATTTAAAAATTCCTTGTTATAGACAGTGCATGATGTTAAATATAAATTATATATTTATACTAATTTCTCTAAAACTCCTTCCTAAAAGAAAAAAAAAAGTTGAATACTAAAAAAAAAAAAAAAAAAAAAAAAAAAAAAAAAAAAATAAAAAAATATATATTTTATATAAAAAAAAGAAAAAAAAAATAGTA